>Ga0315274_10002406_pt1 | contig 28276 bp, 23 predicted proteins | sample YL17G02_20_MG_FD_203700 | JGI IMG/M metagenome (GOLD analysis project Ga0315274, IMG submission 203700) | Sediment microbial communities from Yellowstone Lake, YNP, Wyoming, USA - YL17G02_20 | ecosystem: Environmental > Aquatic > Freshwater > Lake > Sediment | place: USA: Wyoming | collected...
ACGATCCCGGTCAAGCCAACGCCATTCACCCACGGCCCAGTTCAACAAGAAAGGAAGATCGCCCCCACCCACTCTCCCGCGCCGCGCGCCGCGCACCCCCCGCCCAAACCCTCAGGATCTGGGGCGGGGAGCCTGTGCATAACTTCTTTCCCCTCGCGGCGAGAGATCCGGCTGGAGCAGGCCAAGACCTACGTCGCCCAAGCCTTGAAAGATCACGGTCTTTGCTGATCTTCCCCCTTCCTGGTTGACATCCGACGACGGGCTGGGTCAGAATCCCAGGCGCTGGCAGACGTTGCGGAAGGAGGCGTTCGGCGCCGTCGATCGCAACGTTCCGCCAGAAAAGGAAACCCGGACGCCGCGCCGCTCGAAGGCCGAAGAAGAGGCCGCGAGAGAGCGATGTCGGCGCGGGGACCCAAACCGGCGTCGGTGTTTTGCTTGAGCAGGCCCGGGGCAAGGCGCCCGCGAAGGCAGGCCGAGGAGCAAAACACCCGCGCGAGAGAAGGAGAAGGACACATGAGGACAGCCGACAGACGCCGCGTGAACCGGCGTGAGTTTCTTCGACAAGGAAGCGCCGCGGCAGTAGCCGTGCTGGCGGGAAACAGGCTCCTGGAGGCGGCGCCGACGGGGCCCATGGTGGCAATCGTGCGCGACAAGACCCTTAAGTCCATCGAGGGCAACAAAGTGGACGCCGACGTCGTGCAGCGTCTCGTGGACAAGGCCGTCATGACCCTCGCCGGCAAAGACGACGTCGCCAAGGCTTGGGCCGTTTACGTAAGCCCCAAAGACCGCGTTGCCGTCAAGTTTAACGGCCTATTCCGCAACGCCACCACCCATCCGGAGGTGATCCGGGCCGTCACGAACGGACTCCTCAAGGCGGGCGTGGACCCCGCCAAGATCGTGGTCTACGACCGTAGCGACCAGGACTTCGGGACGGCGCGCGTCGCGGTGAACCGCGAAGGGACGGGGGTGCCCGCTTACGGCACGGGGAATGAATACGGCTCTCCGACCAAAGCCGGCCCCGTGAGCACGAAACTGTCGAAAATCCTCACGGAATCCGACGTCCTCATCAACCTTCCCGTTCTGAAGACCCACGAGATCTGCGGCGTCACCGGCGCCCTCAAGAATCACCTGGGCACCGTCCCGAACGCGGGCGAATTCCACGGGGACGGTTGCTTGGCGGTCGCGGACCTCAACACCCTCGGCCCCATCAAGGACAAGACCCGCATCTGCATCGCCGACGGGTTGTACGGATTGTATCACGGCGGTCCGGTGTTCAAGCCACAGTACCGCTGGGACTACCACGGGATCATCGCCTCTGTCGATCCCGTCGCGCTGGACGCCACGCTCGAGGACATCCTCAAGGAGAAACGCCTTGAGAAGGGAATGGGCCCGCGTCACCAACCGACCACGCACATCGCGCGCGCCGCCGAGCTGGGGGTCGGCGTGGCGGACTTGACCAAGATCAACCGCGTCGCGCTCGAGATCTGATGCCGGTGACGGCGCCCAGCCTCGGGCGTACAGATGCGCGTGGGCGAGCGGCAGTGGACAACGCGCCAAGGGGCGAGGCAGACGTGAAGGAGACGGAGCTTCCCCTCGGCCGAGTCGTAGACCTTTGAGAATGGGAGGCTCAGAGACGCGCTCGCCAGCGCGCCCAACGACGACGCAAACGCTGAAGTTGGGTGTGGAATCGGTCCGCCAGTTTCTCACTCTGAAAGACGCTCTCAGGACTGCCCGCGGCGATCCCCCACACGAGCTGGCATTCCTTGCATCCCAGGTGCGGGAAGCGGGTGTTGATTCTCCGGCGCATCTTGCGGTAAGCCGAGCCGTTCCAGATCGCGTCGAAGGCGCGTTCGCGAAGGTTCCCCATTGCGTGCGGATACCAACAGCAAGGTCGAACGTCGCCCCGCAGGTTGACGTAGGTTCGAAACCAAGGCGCTGAACAGCGCACGGGGTACTTGGCGCCTGGAGGATTCAGAGCCAAAGGCGCCTCGCACGCGTCCAGCAATCTTTCCAAGGACTGGCGTCCCGCGTCCCGGGGATCTCTCTCGGCCAATCCGGGGGGAATGAGCAAAGAGACGCCATGGGTCGCCGCGCGCTTGGCTGCTTCGGCAAAGTATTGTCGCGTTGGGACGAGGTCACGGCTCAGGCGCTCCTCTTTGGCCGCGTCGCCGACGCCGTCGGTGCAGAAGTTCAGCACTTCGACCCGCGCCGCCCCGCACTCGGCCGCCAGGTCCGCCACGTCGGGCAACTCGTGAACGTTTCGCCGCGTTGCCACGAAGTTGAAAAGCAGACGCGCGCCGCTTTGGGGAGACGCCGACCGCGCCGCGGCCCACCGCTTCAGCAAGTCTCTCAGTCGCGGCCAATCGAGCCCCGGCCGCATGGCCGCCGCGGTCTCCACGCTGGCCGCGTCCACGGAGACGAAGAGATGGGTGGGCGTGGCGGCGAAGCGGTCAATCCATTCCGCAGTCAACCGCGTACCATTCGTGATGAACCCGACCTCGAGGCCGGCCGCGATCGCCGAATCGAAGAAATGCGGGAAATCGCGCGCCAGCATCGGCTCGCCAAAGCCGGACAAGTTCACCGACCGGGCCGTAGGAAAAACCGCCGCGGCGATCCGGTCGAACAGATCGCGGTCGAGGTCCGCGCCTCTCTCCGATCCGTATGTCTTGGGGCACGTGAAGCACCGCAGGTTGCAGCGGGTGGTGATCTCAATGTCGACTTGAAGCGGAAGGGCTCGCAGGCGCTGTCTCTGCTCGCGAAACTCCTGGCGAAAACGCTCTTCGTTTGTCTTTTCTGGACTCGGTTCGAACAAGGCTGCTGCGTTCCCACGGACGCCCTTAGTCCCGTCCCCACTTCTTCAGGTAATCGCCGAAAAGGTCCTCGTCGGTGGGCACATACTCCGCCACCGGCTTGGACACCCACGTGTAGTTGAGCATGTGGCGCCAGTTGATGTTGTCGGAGGTGATGTTCCCCGCCCACGTGCCGCAGCCGATCGTCGTCGTGAAGGGTTGGCCGTTGTACCAGCTGCCGCTGTTGACCATGCAGTTGGGCATATTGACGTTGACCCGGCCCACGCGCGTCCTCATGCTCAACTCGCGAATCTGCTCCTCGTTCTTCGTATGAATCGCGCAGGAGTGACCTTTGCCCGAGAACTCGAGGATCCTGGCCAGGCGATCGACCATCTCGCTGAAGTCGTTCCACTTCCAGATCGTGAGGACGACCGAGAGCTTCTCGCCGGAGAAACGGTCTTCGCGCCCGATCTTCTCCCCGAAAACCATGAGGATCTTCGTGTTTTCGGGGACCGGAATGCCGGCCTGTTCGGCGATGCTGACGGCGGAGGCGGCGACGATCTCGCGGTTGATGCGCTTGCCGTCGGGCCAAAGCGCCCTGCGCAGCTTCTCGCGTTCCTCGGTGCTGCAAAGGTAGCCGCCTTCCGCCTTGAGCGCTTCGATCATCTCGTCGAAGATGCTTTCTTCGATCGCGACGGAGTTCTCGGACGAGCAGGAGGTCGCATTGTCGAAGGTTTTCGATTCGAAGATCTTGGGAGCGACCTCCTTCGGATCGGCCGTCCTGTCGATAATGGCGCAGACATTGCCGGCGCCAACGGTGTGAGCGGGCTTTCCCGCCCTGTAGACGACCTTTATGAGCGCGTCGCCGCCGGTGGCGATGGCGAAGTCGCAACAGGCCATGAGCTCGGCGGTGTTCTCGTGGGTCGGGTTTTCGATGCACTGGAGGAGATCTTCCGGCGCGCCCACCTTGTTGAGCGCGCCCCGCGCCCACTCGATGGTGCGGAACGTGCAGCGCTTGGTGCGAGGGTGCGGGGAGACGATCATGGCGTTGCGCGTCTTCAACGCGTTGAGGCCGAGAAAGGAGGGGGTGGCCGTCGGATTCGTGCAGGGGGTCACGTTGGCGATCACGCCGATGGGCTTGGCGATCTTCACGAGGCCGCGCGCCTTGTCTTCCTCGACGACGCCGCACGTCTTGACGCCGCGCAGATCCCACATGGCGCCGCGGGTTTTCTTCTTCTGCTTGGCGACCTTGTGCTCGCAGACGCCCATGCCGCTCTCTTCGACCGCGATCTTGGCGACCTCGCGCGCCATCTCATCCTTCTGCCAAACCCAGCCGACGGCGGCGACCATTTCGTCGACCTTCTCCTGCGGCCAGAATTCCACCGTCTCGAACGCCATGCGCGCCCGGGCATACATCTCTCGAACGTTGTCGGACATGGTTCCCAAGACTCCCTTTCCATGTGCGTGACGCCGCCCTCACCGCGTCGCCACGATGTGGCGGGGCGATGCCCCCTTCTACTTCCTCTTTGCGACCTTGCCGATCTTGCGCGGGTCCTCGATCTCCTCGACGATGCGGAATCCGCTGCCCATGGTCTTGGCTCTCTCGTCAACGGCCTTGCGCCACTCTTCGAGCGAACGGGTCTGGCCGGGCTTGGCCGTCGTCGCGCGCTCTTCGAGCGAGGGGACCGCCCGCTCCGGGGGACCGTCGTAGTCTTCTTTCGGCGTGAGACACTCGCCGAGCCTGGCGCAGCCCATCCGTTCGATCTCCTCGATCCCGTGGGCGCCGGCCGCAAAGGCCCGCGTGACTGCCAGGATGCCCCACGCGGCTTCGGGCGAGAAGTGCAGATCCATCATGGTCGCCCCGAGCGCGCCGAGCATGTCGAGATCCACGGGCTCGGGGCTCAGCCGTTGCGCCGCCGCCACGACTTCCCTCATAAAGGGGATGTACCTGCGAGCGAGACCGAGCTTCTCTGCGCGGGCGAACGTGCGCTTCGCCGCCGGGTCCTTGAGCATGAGGTTCGAAACCCCAAGGTGAGCGGCGCCCTGGTTCTCCCTGACGAGCAGCTCGGCCATCTCCGCCGCGCTCCGGCCTTCCTTCTCCGCCCTGTCCAGGCGCTTCCTGAGCATGTTGCCGAACGCGGAGTACGCCCCGTAGGCGTGACCGAAGGCGAGGATGGACGCCCCGGCGGCCTGGGTGAGGTAGGCGTGGCTCCTGGAAACCGCGCGCGCGACGACGGCGGGCGACGAAAGGCCGTCCTCGAGACCGAGAATCATGACGTAGTTCAGCATCTCGGCCTCTTCCTTCAGCGGAATCCGCGCCTGGAAATCGACGAATATCATGTCGGCCAGACCGTACCCCGCCTCGACCAACTCCGTCGTGTCGTACCCCCGAGCCACGATCCGGTGCAGGTTCTTGTAGGCAACCTCCGAGACCCAGCGAAAGGGCTCGCGCGTCGTGTCGGGCGGAACCGCGCCCCGCTCGCGGTTCTCATAATCGTACGGCAATCGATCTCTGTATTTCTTGTCTAGAGCGCCCATTTCCTGAACTCCCCTTCTTCGAGTTGCTTCCGCGCGCACTCCTGTCGCTCCTCCTGGCTCGGGACGGGTCGGTCTTCGGGCCCGACGTACTTGATCATCGAGAGGTCGAGCATCTGGACCATCGGCTCGTTCTTCGAGGCGGACCAGGCGCGCCCTTTCTTCAGCATGAAGAGAGCGTGGGCGGCGCCGCTGAAACCTCGCGTCACGCATCCGGAGACGACCCACGCGGCGTTGGGCGAGAAGCCCATGTCCGCCAGAGCGGTGTTGCCCGCGCCGATCATGTTGACGGCGACGTACTTGCGGCCTTCGGCTTTGCGCCGGGCGTGGAAGTGTTTCTCCACCGCTTTCTGGAAATCGAGATACACGCCGTCGACGCCGAGCTCTTCCTGCTTGATGTGCGTCGGTTCGGCGCGCGGATCGCCGTCGGTGTGTTGGGGCTGGCCCATGCCCATGATGGGCCTTCCGGCGTCCATGTATTCATCGACGCAGATCTTGGCCATCTCGTCGAGCGTCTTCCCCTCGGCCCGCGCGCGCTCGATGTACTTATTCATCATGTGCGCGTGAGCGGCGCCGGGGCCATGCGCGCCGCCGAAACTCATGACGGCCGCGGCAATGGCCGCGGGCAGGTGCGGGCGCCCTCCGATTACGGCGCAGGCCGAAGCGGACGACGGCGACATCGAGTGCTCCATAAACTCGGCCATTTCATAATCGAGCATCTCCGATTCGTTTTCCGTCGGCAGTCGCCCCTGGAACAGCACGAACATGACGTCCGCGAATCGGTAGCCGCCTTCCGCCAGCTCGCTTAGGTCGTAGCCCCGCAGGACCGTCTTCTCTTCGGTCTTGTACGAGATCGCCGTCTTTCTGCGGAACAGGGGTTCTCGATCCATTGCTTTCCCTCCTTCCGTCCGTCGAGTGTCGTCGCGGATTCGGATCGCAGGATTCGGACCTTCCTTCATCTCCGGCGGCGGCCGTCACGGTTCTCGCATGGCAAGAACGCGCGCCGGCGCCCTTAGGGCGAGAGGCCCTCCCTGCCGTCCATCTCGGCCAGCGCCCGTCGCGCCCCGGCATGGTTCGGATCGAGACGGAGCGCTTCGGCGTAATGCTTGGCCGCCACGGCGCGGTCGCCCTGCGCGTCCAGAGCGCGGCCCAGGTTGTAGTGCGCGTTGGCGCTGCCGGGCGCGATGGCCAAGGCCTGGCGGTAGCTGGCGATCGCCTCCTCCACCTGCCCGAGGGCGAACAGCGCGACGCCCAGGTTCTGATGGATTCTCGCGTCGTCCGGGCGAACGCGCAACGCGCGGCGGTAGTGGTCGGCCGCTTCGGCGGGGTTCCCCGACTGCAGCAGCGCGTTGGCCAGGTTGTAAAGCCCGTCGGTGTAATCCGGGTTGAGACGGACGGCCGTTCGATAGAGCTCGATCGCTTCGTCGGTTCTCCCCTCCTGCGCCAGCAATTCGGCGAGATTGCCGTGCGCCTCCGGCGAGTCCGGTCGGATGCGGAGCGCTCGCTCGTACCATCCCCGCGCCTCGCCTGGTCGCCCGGTCCGCGCCAGGGAGTAGGCCCGGTCGAAGGCGGCCTTGAACCCGTCGGCCTCGTAACCATAGTAATTCACGCTGCTCAGGAAGTAGAGTCCCGCCATTGCGCAGATCGCGAGACCCCCGGCGATGAGCCGCCGCTCGGTGAAACGCTCCGCGGTCCAGACGACGGCATAGGCCGCCAAGGCCATCAGAAGCGGGACAATGGCGACGCGGTAACGCGCGGTCACAAAGAACGGCAGGAACGACGCGAAATAGATCCCGACGAACAGAAGGAGCAAGCCGGAATCCGCGCGAGGCGCTCTCCGCGCCCAATGTCCGGGCCGTCCCCGCCCCGCCAAGGCAAGACATCCTCCCAACACGCCGCCCGCGAAGAGCAGGGCGAAATCTCCGGGCAGGCGCGGAAGAAGCAGCGACTCGCCGCGCGCGGCGTTGAGATCCTTTTCACTGACGACCTCTTGGCGATTCCAGAACATCACGGCCTTCTTCCATACGAGCGCCGCACATCGCGCGGGATGATCCTTGATGTACCCAACCGCCCGGCGAGCGAAATGCCGCGAGACTTCCGAATGCTTGAGGCCCCTCCCCATCTCGCGTTCCGCGCGCCGAACGATCGCGGGATAATCGAAAGCGCTTCGGAAGGGGGGGCCGTCCGGCAACTCCACGGAAAGGCCGGTGGCGATGGGATTGTTGCTCCCCCAGAGGTTGATGCCGCCGTTGGAGGAGACCGGCACAAAGTCGCGCGCGGCAACGGCGTTGCGCAGCGTCGCGGGCGCGACGGCGAGAACGATCCCTCCCAGGAAGGCGAGGCAGCTCGCCCAACGCCGACGCCACGTGACGGACCGAGGCGGGGCGAGCACGAGCCAGCCCGCCGCCACCGGAGCGAACAGCAGAGCGTTCGGTTTCCCGAGAACGGACAAGCCGAGCAGCAACCCGCATCCGAGCGAGCCGAGCCGGCTGCGGCGCTCGCGGACCGCGACGAGTCCGAGAAGCAAGGCAAGGTGCAGGAAGACCAGAAGCGTCACCTCGCGCAGTTCGCTGTCGAAATAGATGAGCGGCCACCAGGTCGCCATGGCCAGGCCACAGAGAATCCCGGCGGCCGATCCAGATAGCCGCCGGGCCAGGAAGAACCCGAGAACGCAGCTCAGCGAACCGAGCAAGGCTTGAATGACGCGAACGCCCAGATAACTCCGGCTCCCGCAGATCGCATACTCCCATGCGAGGAAGTAGGGGTAGAGAGGAGGACGAAAATAGGGAGTGGAGGGAATCCGGGGGTTCTCGAGGCCCTCCGGGGGCGTCCAGTCCCCGCTCAGCAATCCCCAGGCCCAGTAGTCGTGGTACCCGGCATCGACAAGGGGAGCGGCGAAATCGGGATCGTCAACGATCTCCGCGAGATATCCACACCGAAGAGTGAAAGCGAGAAGAAAAACGCCGAAAGGCGCCAGAAGTCTCTCCGACGCGACACGCCTCATCTTCTCTCACGCCGCGACCCCGAACCGGACGGACCGTCAGTCTTCTTGGTAGGGCGAGAACTGGTCCGTCCCCACGCCGCACTCGGGACAGAGCCAGTCCTCCGGCAGGTCCTCGAACGCCGTGCCGGGCTCAACCCCGTTCTCGGGATCCCCTTCCTCGGGATCATACACGTACCCGCAAACGTCGCACTCGTACTTCCCCATCTTCATTGCTCCCCCTGTCGATCTGGGAATGGGTCGTCGTCGGGTCCGAGGGACGGAACCCAGACTCTCTCCGCCTCGATCGCAACTCCGCGTATGGAAGAGGCCCCGGCACGCTCCTCAGGCTCGTCGCGCCCGTGTCGGGGTCGGCGGAACGCGCCCCAAGACTGCCTTGCAGGCCCATGACTCACCGCGCTCGGCTGGCCAAGGCAATCGCCTTGTCCGACAACTCCCGGCCCCGTGCCCGGCATTCCTCCAGGATCTCGCCGGTGGGGACGAACTGCGACTGGATCGGCTCGCCGAGAATCTCGAATCGCATCTCCTTCAGAAAGTCTTCCGCCTCGCGCGCGCCGCCTTTCGCCCAGCCGTACGATCCGAAAGTGAATCCCGCTTTCCCCGCGGGACGCAGGCCCTTGAGATAGGTCAGCAGCGCCGCCATTTCCGGCATCATTGTGCCGTTAAGCGTCGGCGTGCCGAAGGCGATGGCGGCCGCATCGAGGATCTCGGAAGCGAGGACGGTGATGTCGCTTCTGCGGACGTGATAGAGCTTCGCGTCCACATCCGGTCGAATCGCGCCTTCCATGACGGCCTGCGCCATCTTCTCGGTGCTCTGCCACATGGAATCGTAAATGACCAGCGCTTTCGCCTTCGGCCTGCAAATAACCCAGTCCCGGTAGGCGGCCAGTATGTCCCCGATGTGTTTCCGCCAGATGATGCCGTGGCTCGGGGCGATCGTGTCGATCTCGAGTCCCGCCGCCCGATCCAGAACGCGAGCGACCTGCTTCCCGTACGGCATGACGATGTTGGCGTAATAGGTTCGCGCCTCCTCGAGCACCGCGTCGAGGGGCTCCTCGTCGTCGAAACGGCCGGACGAAGCGTAGTGCTGGCCAAAGGCGTCCATAGAGAAGAGCAACTTCTCCTCGGCGACGTAAGTGAACATCGACTCCGGCCAGTGCGCCATTGGCGTATCGATGAACGTCAGACCGCGGCGCCCGAGCGAAAGCCTCTCGCCGTTGGACACGACCCGGAACTTCCAGGCCGACGTGTCGTAATGCCGGCCCAGGGCCGCCCGACACTTCTCGTTGCAGACCAGCTCCGCCCGCGGGCACGCACGCATCACCTCGGGCAGCGCCCCGCTGTGATCCGGCTCGGCGTGGTTGCAGACGACGAAGTCGATCCGGTCGAAACTGGTGAGCTCCGGAAGTCTCCGCAGCAATTGGCCCGCAAACGGCGCTTTCACCGTGTCGATCAAGGCCGTTTTCTCGTCGCCCAGAAGGTAGGCGTTGTAGGTCGATCCTTTGTGCGTGTGGTAGCCGTGGAAGTCGCGCACGGTCCAATCCACGCACCCGACCCAATAGATGTTCTCGCGCAAACGAACGTCCATCTTCTTCCTTTTCTGCTCTCCCGTCCTCCGCCCGGTCAAGGAACCGCCGGGACCGCGCGGTCTGGCCAAGGAGAATAGCGGAGCGAGTCCTTCCCATCAAGGGCCTTCTTGAGCCGCTTCTTGAGCGCCTTTGGGGGACGGCGGGGAAGGAACCTGGTCCTTCCCCGCCGCCCATCGAACCGGGAGCTCGAAGCCACACGCCATTGTCCAGCCTGCACTACGCCTGCGGCTTCGACTCGACGGCGCCGCCGCGGACCAATCGGTCAAGAACCCCCGTGTCCGTGCAGGCTTTCTCCGGGTAAGCGCCCGTCCAAGTCTTCTCGATCTTTCCCTGCGGAGGGCTTGGGCGCTTGTTCGGGTTCGTCCGTCGTCCCCTTGATCGCCTTGGGCAGTTTGCAGCAGCCGGGCGAGTCCTTTGCCAAACCGCACTTCGGACAGTTCGCCGCGTCTTTCGCGCAGCACGCGGCGGCGCCTTTCACCTGACCGCATTTCGGGCAGAGAAGAACGTCTTTCTCGCCTTTGGCCGGCTTCAGGTCCTTGCAGCACCCGGGCGAACCCTTCGCCAGGTCGCACTTCGGGCATTTTGCCGCGTCTTTGGCGCAACACTTTGCCGTGCCCTTGATCTGTCCACACTTCGGGCAGAGAGCAAGCCGGACTTCGGGCGCCTGACCTTTGGCCTTCAGCTGCGCGACGGCCTTTGCCGGATCGGCTTCGATCTTGGCGATGCACCCTTTGCAGCAGGCGTAGATCCGATAGCCGTCGGCATCCACGTACAGGTTCTTGTCGATCGCGCCGCCCATAATTGGGCACACCGTTTGTGGTTTCAACTCCCGCGCTTTTCTCTGCTCCTTCGGGGTCTTCTGCGCGGGCGCCTTCCCTTCCTGCGCACGGAGATCCGTCCCCCCGCCCGCCGCGACCAGCATTGCGAGAAGGATCGCTGTGCATGTTCTGATGAGTCTCATGGCTCGGCACTCCTTTCCGTACTGCGAGTTTTCGCCTTCCTTCGAGTCCCCGCGGGCTCTTATCTATACTTCGACTAAGTATAGATAAAAGTCAAGTCTATTTTCCGATTTTTTTCGGCGGGCATATAGAATTACTAGACTATCTGGCCCGCCAAACACCCGATGCCTGGCCAGAAACCTCGTAAGTCTAGAATTTTCAGTGGAACACGATCCGATCCCGGCTTCTATCGGGAAGGCGGGGGAGGCTCGTCGCTCGCGCCGCGGCTCCCCGAGCTTTCCAGAAGCCTCTCGATCCGTTCCTGGTCCGCCTTTTCTTCCCGTCTGTCCGTCCAGACCGATCTGACTCGGTCGGTGTGGCCGGTCAGGCCCCTGGCGCCGGGTGGCAGCCACGAACCGGTGGACACGATGAAACCGGCGAGCCAAAGGGTCTCGAGAATCAGAATCGCCCAGAAGAGAAGGCGCGCCAGGTAACGAATGACGCGTCGTCGCCGGGATCTCGCAGTTCGTTTCCCTCGCCCTGTGCTTCGCGCCATGAGGGTCCAACCTCTCCGCCGTTCCTGGTTGTGCGGGCGGACCTGCCGCATCCCCCGCCATGGTCCCCCGCGCGTCTAGGGGACCGCCTTGTTGGCCACCCTTGTGGCCCGCGGGAAAGGCGGCAGATATGGTTTGGGATCGATCGCCTTCGCCTCGTTGCCGGTCTTTGCCTTGTAGCGCAGCTCGAAATGGAGGTGAGGTCCCGAGGCGTTGCCAGTCTCACCTACTCTGGCGATCGTTTCGCCGCGCGTCACGCGGGAGCCAACCTTAACGAGACTCTCCGAGTTGTGAGCGTATACCGTGGAGAAACCGTCGCCATGGTCAATGACCACGACGTTCCCATAGGCCGGTCTGCGCTCGCTCGCGAGCACTTTCCCTCCGCGAGCCGCCCGAATGGGCGTCCCCTTGGGAGCGGCGATATCGGTCCCTTTGTGGACGTTGGGCCAAAGGGAGCTGAAACCGCGGACGCAATCGCCCTCCACGGGCCAATCGAACCACCCCCCATTCCCCGGAGGGGGGGACGCCGCTCCGTCCGACTCGCGCGGTCGTGCATCTCGCGAACCGGTTCGCGATTTCTCCTCGATGTCCCCTTTGCGGTCCGTTTTCCTCCCTCTGCGGAAAAACGCCCCCAGTCTCTTCGGGACACGCGCCTTCGCCAGCTCGGCCGTTTTCACGGTTGTCTTCATGGGCGTCGCGACCCTGTGAGGACTCCCCCCGCTCGCCTCCCCGCTTCCCGGCGCTCGGGCCGCTCGCGCCCGACGGATGTCGGAAAGACTCATGACGCCGCTACGCACCACGACGCTCGAGTTGTCGGGTGGAACATAGAGGTATGCCCCCTCCCCGATCCGGTAGGGCGGTTCCAGGTCGTTCAGCCACGCCAGCAACGCCGCGTCGCGCCTGTAGTAGCGCCCAATCGACGACAGCGTTTCGCCCTTCACCACCCGGTGCAGCATGCCTCGGGTGTAGTCACGGCTTGGATCGGGGACGAAGAACGGTGGCTGGCGCGCGCAGGCCAGACCGAACAACGCACATGCCAGAAAGGGGAAGGGCAAGAGGAGTCGGCGGCGCCCCTTGCCCGCGGACGGACGCACTCGCACGCGCGAGGCAAGAGAGGTCCGCAAGGGGAATCCCATGGCTGTCTGGTCCACTCGAGCTGGCAGGCCCGTCGGATCCCAGCGGAACCATCGGGCCGCAACGGTCAACGGGGAACTCCTCCGACTCCCACCGGCGAACCGGAGGCAGAGCGAACGCCGCACGAACTGGAGCGGGAAACGGGGTTCGAACCCGCGACACCCAGCTTGGGAAGCTGGTGCTCTACCAACTGAGCTATTCCCGCCCCGCGGTCTCGGGCGGCCCATCGCCCGGAGTTATTCTGTTGCCGACAGGGGGCTCGATGTCAAGGGTTTTGTGGGCGTGGACCAGGGTCGAGAGCTGCGGAAGGCGCTTTTCACCCACCCCCACCGCGACAGGCCCGGTGGCGAGGCCGGTCGGCCCTGGCGGCCAAGCTTGGGGCGGACCGGGCTCGGGCCGACCCGGTCGCCAGGCTCGGGGGAGGCGCTGCCGCCAGTCAAGCCTCGGCGGGAGACTCCTCAGGCAAGAGAACCTTCATCGTGCGGCGCGCGCCCTCGGTGATTGTGCCGCGCGTATAGCCGAGCACGTTGCTTTTCAAGGTGTTCAAGAGGGGTGAGACCCACTGGAGCGGCAGGGCGCGGTGACCGAGGGCGACGCCCAGGATGGATCCTACGGTGGCGGCATTGGCGTTGGGATTGAGCCCGCTGCAAGCGGCGATGCCGATCGTCCGGGTGAAATCCCCCCCGCCGTAGTGGAGCGCCATCACGCAGATGAGCGCGTTGGGGATGACATGGTCCACGCTCGTGTCTCGATACGGGCGCAGGACGTGATCCCAGCAGTCCTCCCAGTCCATGTAGAGTTCGCACGCCTTCAGGCACCTGCGCACCGCGCCCGCCAGGCGGGAGTGAGCTGGGATCTCCGACAAACCGACATCGATCAGTTTGTAGGGGTCCTTCTCGAAGAAGGCGCCGGCGATGGTCGCGGCAACGAACATCGAGCCATAGACGCCGTTTTTGACGTGGGAAATCCGGGCGTCGCGCCACGCCAACTCGGCCGCCTGCTCGGGACGCCCGGGCGAGACGTAGCCGTAGACGTCGGCCCGCCTCATGGCGCCGATCCACTCGCGGAAAGGGTTGCGGCGAGTGGAAATGCCAAGCCAGTCGATCTTCTCGATCTCCTGGCGGGAGCGCCCGCGGCGAACGAAGCGCTCGTCGTTCACCAGGGCAACGAAAACCTGCGTCTCAGCCATGGCTAAGGCGTCGAAAGTGAGGCGCTCCAGCCAAGTCTGGGCCACGTCGCACGTCTGGAAATCGGTCCCGTAATCCTCGAGCGTTTTCAGGGCGACCAACATGGCGTTGACGTTGTCGTCGGGCTCGACCCCTCGAATCGAGTCCCGGGCGCTTTCTGGGCAAGCGATCTTGAGCCCATGGAAGAAGGCCCGGCTCGAAGCGGGAACATAGTTCTCCAGCGGCCAGGCGTCGGCGCCTTCGAGCCAGCGGCGAATGGCATGGCGCTGGCCTCCCTCGGGATGATCGGTGAAAGGCTGCGTCGCGAAGGGTCTTCCGAGAGAGCAACCGCAGCATCGCCCGATCCATCCACCGTGGACGCGCTCAAAGAGTTCGCGATCCCCCAAGGTCTTGCCCATGTCCCGCGCGCCGTTCGGCCGGAGACTGCGGATCGCCTCGAGATCGGTCGGTTCTTCGAAGGGGAAGTCCCGCGGCGGCTGGAGAGCCGTCAGTTCGTCGTAGAGCGCCTCGAGCGTCTTGACGTCCTTGCTCTGGCGCTGGGAGATCCGCTCGCGCCATTCCTTCGCGTCGACGGGGCATCCTTCCTCCGCCCGTTGCGCGACCTCGAGTTCCAGCAGACGGCTCAGATGCGTCCAACCTGCCATGGTCCGAATCTCCTTTGCCCGGGCGAGCCGGGTCTCGCGCCGAGGGAAGAACCGCGGATCCTGCCAAAGGCGCCGCTCCCGGTTCCCCGGTCGTTCGAGGGATCCAGTTAGTCCACCGCCCGTTGGGGCTCGGAGTATTTCTCGATCGTCGCTTCAGCGGGCTTGCGCGTCGTCTTGCATTTGGGATAGCCCGAGCAGCCAAGAAAAGGCCCGTGGCGACCGGAGCGCAAGAGCATCGGTTTGCCGCAGTTCTCGCATTTCTCGTCGGTTTCGACCGGTTTGGGGCGGGGTCCGTGAGGGAGAGTGGCCGTAGCGGCCTTCCCGTCCGACTTGGCCTCGAAAGGACGGGTATTCTTGCATTTGGGGTAGGCGGTGCAGGCGAGAAAACAGCCGCGGGGGCCGCGCCTGACCGTCATGGGCGCACTGCATTTCTCGCACACCTCGTCCGTCTCGATGGGGGCCGCGGCAAGGGCCTTGCCGTCCTTGACCTCGGCGATGTCCTTGGCGTTGCGGCACTTGGGGAAGGCCGAGCAGGCCAGGAAAGGTCCGCGGCGGCCCCGCTTGACGGTCATGGGCGCGCCGCATTTCCCGCACGCCTCATCCGTTCCCGGCAGCGTTTCGGAAGGAATAGCCTTGCCGTTCTCCACGGCGGCGATGGGCCGAGAGGTCTTGCAGTCGGGGTACTTCGAGCAGGCCAGGAAAGGGCCTCGCGATCCGCGCCTGACGACCATCGGCGCGCCGCATTTCTCGCACACGGCGTCCGTCTCCGGCGTTTCCTCCGCAACGACGTTGCCTTCGTCGTCGGTGGAGAAGGGTTTCGCGTTCTTGCACTTCGGGTAGTTCGAGCAGCTGAGGAAATGGCCGTTGCGACCCCACTTAATCACCATCTTCGAGCCGCACTTGTCGCACTCGAGGTCAGTCTCTTGCGTCTTGCCCCGAGGGCTCTTCATCGACGATTCCGCCGCATCAAGCCGGGTGCGGAAAGCGGCGTAGAACGCGCGCAGCACGTCCAGCCACCCGCGTTCGCCCTCCTCGATCTCGTCGAGTTCCCGCTCCATCCTCGCGGTGAAAGCCACATCGAGGATTTCGGGGAAGCTATCAACCAGGATCTCGGTCACGGTCTTGCCCAGCTCGGTTGGGCGGAAGAAGCCTTTCACTCGCTCGACGTAGTTTCTCTCCTGGATCGTTGAGAGGATCGCGGCGTATGTCGAAGGGCGGCCAATGCCCCGTTTCTCCAGCTCCCGGACAAGGGAGCTCATCGAATACCGGGGGGGCGGCTGTGTGAAATGCTGTTCGGGCAGGAAACCGCGGTTGCGCAGCGTCTCCCCCTCCTTGACCTCAGGGAGCCGAGCGGCGGTCTCCTCCTTCGCCGTCTGCTCCCCGTCACCCGGATCGTGATCTTCTTCGTAGACCGCGAGAAAGCCGGGGAAGGTCACCACGGAACCGTTGGCCGCGAACAAGTACCTGTCGCCCAGAAGAGGGACTTCGACGGTGGTCCGTTCGAGCTCGGCCGGCGCCATCTGCGAGGCGATAAAACGGTTCCAGATGAGGCGGTAGAGGTTCATCTGATCTCCGTCGAGGTAGCTCTCGAGCGTCTCGGGCGGCCGATCGAGCAAAGTCGGCCGGATCGCCTCGTGGGCGTCCTGTGCGCCCTTCCTGCTCGCGTAGACGTTGGGTTCGGCGGGCGCGTACTGCGCCCCATACCGGTCGCGGACAAAAGCGCGGGCTTGCGACTGCGCCTGCGCGGACACGCGCGTCGAATCCGTGCGCATGTAGGTGATCAGACCGACGAGCCCCTCGGGGCCGATGTCCACGCCTTCGTACAGGCTCTGGGCAATGGCCATCGTCCGGCTGGGAGACGTACGATTCTTCCGCGCCGCTTCCTGTTGCAGGGAGCTGGTTATGAAGGGGGGTTGGGGATTGCGCCGTTGCGGTTTCTTGACGACGGCGCGAACGACGAGCGGCAGGTCCCGGATCTCCTCAATGATTCCCCGCGCCGCTTCCCCGTTCGGGACGACCGCCTTCCCGCCGTCGATTTTTGTCAGGCGAATCTTGAAGGGCGGAGGGGTCTTCCCCTCGACGTCGACGTCGACGGTCCAGTACTCCTGCGACTCAAACGCTTCGATCTCCGCTTCGCGTTCACACAGAAGCCGCACGGCCACCGATTGCACGCGACCGGCGCTCAAACCCCTCCGGACGTTCTTCCATAGGAGGGGACTGATCTGGTAGCCGACCAGCCGGTCGAGAATCCGGCGGGTCTGTTGCGCCATGCAAAGATTGCCGTTGATCGTCGCCGGGCGGGCGATCGCTTCGAGGACGGCCTTCTTGGTGATCTCGTTGAATGTGGCCCGGCGAGCCTTGTTGTCCTTCAACCTCAGGCAACTGGCAACGTGCCACGCGATTGCTTCCCCTTCCCGGTCGGGGTCAGTGGCCAGGTAGACGGCCGGAGCGTCGGCCGCCGCCCTTTTCAGAGCGTCGAGGACCTTCTTCTTGCCGCGGATCGCGACGTACTCCGGTTTGAAGTCATGCTCGATGTCCACGCCCATTCGCGATTTGGGCAGATCCATGACGTGGCCGACCGAGGCCAGGACCCGGTAGCTCTTGCCCAAATACTTCTCAATGGTGCGCGCCTTGGCGGGCGACTCCACGATGACCAGGTTCCGCCCGCCCGGCGCCGGGGCCGCCTGATCGGGGACGGGGGCGCTCGTCTCCCGAGCAGTCTTCCGGGCAGACGCGGTCGTCGTTCGCGGTCTGCGCGAACTCGAAGCGGCCGTGGGCGTGTTTCTTTGAGCGGGCGCGGCGGTTTTCTTCTGCGTCATGGCACGTCGCCTATAGTGAAAAAGGAGCGAGACCGTCAAGAAGTATTTTCCTCGGCGCTCCGCTCGAAGAGCGTTCGAGCGCTGCAAGAGAAGGACTTAGCGCCGCGCATCGCCTCGCCGCTGGCTCGACGACGGCCCGGAGGCGACCCGGCTGCTGGAGGCCGTCTGCGAAGTTCCGCTGGAGGCCTTCCTCAAGGAGAAGAAAACCCGGCGATCGGGCCGGGAGGGCCGAAGAAAATGACGGCGAGATTCCGCCGTTGCATCGAGAAGGCTCTCGATTCCCCCGCGGCGCTCGGAACGCGGCCACAGCCGAGGGCGGCTGTGCCACATTGCGCTGCGCGACGCGCGCGCCCAGCCGCAGATTCCCACGACGCAATCTGCCGGTGTTCCCCACCCGGCCACAGCCTGGGGTGGCTGTGCCACATTCGGCGGCGGTCTGGACGAGCGCCTTCTTCATGTTCGCCGCGGCCAAACGGCCCCAAAAGACCTCTGCGAATCTCCTTCACCCGCGCGGGACGGCGGTGGGCCGCTCCAGACGCGAGACATCCCAACGCGTGTGGCGTGGGATCCGCAGCGCCCAAACCGCTGCCCCACTCCCCCGCGAGACCCCAGATTGCGGAATCGCTGGGTTGTCGCCATGAGTCCTTGCATTTCCCGTCCGGGTCGGGTATATGGCGGAGCACGTGAGTCGATGAAGACTTCCAGGGCCATCGGGAAAGGAGAAAGGCGAGATTGGCAACGGCCCAGGACATCGCGAAAGCCCGCACCCCGCCCCATAACCTCGAGGCGGAACGGGCCGTGCTTGGGACTTTCTACCTGAACCCCAACGCCGTGTCCGACGTCTATGCCATCCTTCAGCCGGAGGATTTCTACGATCCCCGGCACCAGGAGATATTCCGCGCCGTCGTGGATCTCTTCGAACGCGACGCGCCGATCGACCCCATGGTCCTGATCAATGAGATCGGCCGTCTGGGCCGTCTCGAGAAGATCGGGGGACCGGCCTACCTGACGGGTCTCCAGCAGTACGTGATTTCCCCCGGCAACGTTCTGCATCACGCCCGGATCGTGCGCGAGAAGTCGATGCTGCGCCAGCTGCTGCGCGTCAGCGCCGAGATCGCCGAGAACGCCTACAGCGAGCCGGAGGAAGCCGAAGAACTCGTGCGCGACTCCGAGCGCCGGGTCTTCGAAATCCTGAAGGAGAGCGTCGGAAGGCAGTTCTCTCCCTTCGAAAAAGTCGTTCAGGAAGTCTATGACGACGTCACGCGTCGAAGCGAATACCGCCAAGAGGTGACGGGACTCCCCACTCACTTTCGGCGTTTGGATTCGCTGACCGGCGGATTCCAGAGATCCGATCTCATCATTCTCGCCTCCCGCCCGTCCGTGGGGAAGACCTCGCTGGCGCTGAACATCGCGGCGCAGGCCGCCATGGGCGCCCACGTCGGCCCCGACGGAGGGCGCCGGCGCCCCGGGGTGGCGGTTTTCAGTCTCGAGATGAGCGAGTCCCAGGTCGTGCAGCGCATGATCTGCACGCGGGCGCTGGTGTCGATGGACAAGCTTCGCAAGAACGTGCTGAGCCATCAGGAAGTGGAGAAGTTCAAAATCGCCGCCCAAGAGATGCGCGACGCGCCGATCTTCGTCAACGACACGCCCGGCATCGACCCGGTCGAAGTGCGTCTCCAGGCTCAGCACCTCAAGATGCGCTGCCCGAACCTGGCGCTGATCGTCGTTGACTACCTGCAACTCATGAGCGTCAAGCGACGCCGCATGGAGAGCCGCCAGCAAGAGGTCTCGGAGATCTCCCGCTCTCTGAAATCGCTCGCGCGCGATCTCGAGGTTCCCGTCCTGGCTCTATCTCAGCTGAGCCGCGGCATCGAAAGCCGTCGCGGCGCGGACCGCGAGCCGAAACTCTCGGACCTTCGCGAGTCGGGCGCCATCGAGCAGGACGGCGACGTTGTGATGTTTATCCATCGGCGCGCGACGGGGGTCCCCGAATCGCAGGCGCGCGAGGAGCCCAATGTCGTCGCCGACCTCATCGTCGCCAAGCAGCGCAACGGTCCCCTCGGTCGCGTCGGCATGGTTTTCCGCGCCGACTTCACCCAGTTTGCGGAACTGACCACCCGAGAGGCTTGAGGCGAGCCACACGGGCTGAGGCTTGAGTTGCGGGCGCCCTCTGTCCGGCGGCAGTCCGCATTGGCGCCGGCGCTTGGGGCTAGGGCGTGGGCCCTGAATGGCAGGCCTGGAGGATCTCAACGGCGCCGCCGGCGATGGCCTCGATTCGGACGCCGGGATTGCGCGCCCGCAGGTCCGACAAAGTGAGATCGTCCAGGAAGCGCTCATCTTCCGGTCGGAGAGCGTTGGCGGGGAGGAGAGCGAGGTCCACGCTGTCGCCGAACTCGGCGAGAGCCCGGTCGAGGTCCCCTCCCGGCAGAAGCCCTGAGACCGTGACGCTGGGTCCGAAGAGGGAGTTCTCGAGCGCAACAACGCGGACCTCCGTCTCCTTGGAGGCGTTCAGTTCAGCGGCCAGCGGTTGGAGGACCTTCTCGCCCAGCTTCCCCGTCAAGAGCGCGACGCGCTTGCGACCGGCTTCCGAGACGGAACTCGGGGTGGGACTTCGGGCAGGGGACTGCGCGAGCCGCTCGCGCGCCTCATCCCAGCCTTGCCAGAAACTCGCCACCATTCCCACACCGTTCTCGATCTGGCAGTCGATCTCTTCTTCCGAATAGGCGGGAGGCCCCGTCCCCGCCAGGAGGTAGAACTCGTCGGCCAAGAGAACGCGCCACCGGCCCGTGGCGGCCAGAAACCGTTCCTGGTGCGATGCCAGTTGCCGGCGCGGCGCCAGTTGGGAGATGACGGCGCGAGCCCACTCCGGCGTCGGGGCCTCGAGCGGCTCGAGGCCCTTGCGATGGGAAGTCAGTCCTACCGGCACGACCGCGACCGATAGGCACGCGGCGCCCAGGGATTCCAGATCGTCCAGCGTGCGGTCGAGTTCCGGTCCGTCGTTCCAGTTTGGACAGAGCACGACCTGGCAGTGGAACGCGATCCGGTTCGTGGCGAAGAAGCGGAGCGTCTTGAGAAGATTGGGCGTGCGGGACGGTTTGACGCCCAGCAAGCGGCAGCGCAAGTCGTGGCGGGCGGCATGGACCGAGATGTAGAGGGGCGAGAGGCGCTGCTCGACGATGCGGTCGAGGTCGGCGGGGCCCAAATCGGTCGCGGTGAGGTAGTGACCGTGAGTGAAGGACAGGCGAAAGTCCTCGTCCTTGAAATAAAGGCCCGAACGCAGGCCGGGGGGGTTCTGATCGATGAAACAGAAGACACAGCGGTTCCGGCACCGGCGCGGGCGCAGGGGTTCGACCTCGATCCCCAGCGCAACGTCGCGTCCCTTGGCAATGGACGCTTCCGCCCGGCTGCCGTCCGGATGCAGAAACTCGACGTCGAGTTCCGCGTCTGAAGTGAAGAAGAAGAGGTCCAGCTCATCGCGCACGGGAGAGCCGTTGATGGAAAGAAGCCGCCCTCCCGACGCGAGACCTCCTTCGGCGGCGGGGCTTGCAGCTTCAACGGCCGTGATGGCGACGCCCGCTCGGCTTCGGATGCGCGGGCGGGCGTTCGGAGAAGCGGCGCTGGGTTCTTTCTCTCTGCTCATCACCGGGAGAACCGGGGCGCCGCGAGCGTGGCGGAACCCATCCTCGGTTCGGGCCATGAAAGGGGAAGCCCTCGCCCTGCGCGGGTTCCGGGGAGGGCGCCGCTTAGGACAGCGTTTCTTCCTTCTCCACGAGGACCTTCACCTTGCCGACAACGTCGTGGTGCACCTTCACCTCGACCGTATACATTCCGAGACGCTTGATCGGCTCGGGGAAGGCGATTCGGTGTCGGTCGACTTGGTATCCGTTCTTGGCAAGCTCGTCGGCGACCTGCGCGTTGGTGACTGAACCAAACAGTTTGTCGTCCTCGCCCGCTTTGAGTCTGAAGGTCAGGGTCAGGGCCTCGAGCTTCTCCGCTTCGGTCTTCGCCGCATGGAGATCTTGCTGCGCTTGGCGGTCAAGTTGGCGCAGCTTGTCTTGCAGCCGGCGTCTGTTGGGCTCCGTCGCCTCGACGGCCAGTTGGCGCGGGCTGAGGTAGTTGCGGAAATAGCCCGGCGTCACCGAAACGATAGAGCCCTGTGAACCCAGATTCGGGACGGTCTCAAACAGGATGACTTCCATGCTACGAGTTTCCCTTCTTCGCGTCGTGACTGCCGGAGTGGCTGGGCGCCGTTTTCCTCTCGCCCGGTCGGCGTCAATCCCGGCCGCTGGTGAACGGCAAGAGGCCGATGTGACGCGCCCGCTTGATGGCGTGCGTCAGCATGCGCTGGTGCCGGGCGCAGGCGCCCGACAGACGGCGGGGCTGAATCTTGCCCAGCTTCGTAACGTAGCGCCGGATGCGCTCGATCTCCTTGTAGTCCACGTATTTCACCTTGTCCACGCAGCAGTGGCAGACTCTCCCGCCGCCGAACAACCGCCGCCGGCGTTGCTGACGGCGCCCGTCTCGACCGGCGCCGTCTCGGCCTGCACCGCCGCGGCCACGGTCCCCCGCACCGCGTCCCCCGCCTCGGTAGTCGCCCGTGGACCGGCCGCCGCGCTCCCTGCGAGCCGGCCTGGAATCGTCGGCCGACCTCGTCTCGTCTCCGCGCTTCTCCACCGGGTTGGCGTCGGTGTCACTCGTAGCCATCTCTTGGACTTCTTTGGGTAGATCAACCATTCAAGCCCAATCTCCTTTCGTTTTCTCAGCGTCGCCGTGGGGCAATCGCGCCAGTCGGCGTTCCTTCCCTCAGAAGGGGAGGTCATCGGCCGTGGTCTCGTCCGGGGCGGGCTCTTCAGAAGAAGGGAACGGTCCCGGGGGTGCGGTCGATGTTCCCGGCGCGGCCTGGGAGGACGGGCGCGCAGCGCCAGCCGAAGGGGCTGGGGACGAACTCGCCCGCTCCGCAACGCCCGGGCTGGAGTCGAGGGGCTCGATGGGCGCATCGGACGGCTGTGCCTCTGCGGGTCTGGGGTCGGCAAACTGGACCCGTTCGGCCGTGACGCCGAGTTTGCTCCGTCGCTGTCCGTCGCTGGTCTCCCATTGGTCGAATTTCAGCCGACCCTCGACGTAGACGCGTTTGCCCTTGGCCAGGTACTTCGAGCAGAACTCGGCGGTTTGCCCCCACGCGTCGATGTCCACGAACGCGGTCTCTTTCTTCCACTCCCCGCTTGTCCGGTCCTTCGAGCTCCGGTTGACCGCCAGCCCCAACTTCGCCAGGGCCGTCCCGGACGGGGTGTAGGTCAGCTCCGGATCCCGCGTCAGGTTCCCGATCAGCATCACCTTGTTCATCTCCAGCATGGCGCTCTCTCCCTTCCCTGGGCGCCCGCAACGCGGGCGCCCCAGCCCAACGGCTTAATCGCCGTTGCCCTCCGCTTCAGTCTCGGCGGGCGCAACGGCTTCGGATTCCCCTCCACCGGACGCCTCGCCGGCCTCAGCGCGACTCGCTGTCTCATCCGTCTCGACCTGTGGCGTCTCCGCTTGGGATTCGCCCCTCGGGGCGGACGCCGTCGAGGGGCTCGACGCCGCTCGCCCGTCCCGGGCCGACTCGGCGGCCGGCAGATTGAGTATCTTCAACTCGGGAACCTTGACCGTCATGCCCCGAAGAAGATCGTCGTTGATCCGCACCTGCCGTTCGAATTCCTCAATCGGCTTGGCGGAGACGGTTTCCATGCGAAAGTAGAAAATCACGAAAATCGCCTCTTTCCTCCGGACGATCTGATACTCCAGACGCTTCCTGCCCCACGTCTGGATGTGAACCACCTCGCCATCGTGGTCTGTTATGATCTTGGAAAACTGATCCTGGTACTCTTGAACGCGACTCTGGGGAAGATCGGGGTCCAGCAGAAGAACGAACTCGTAGTTTTGTGCCATGAATCACATCTCTCCCTTCGGCTTCGTAGCCCCGGTTCAATTCCAAGCACGGCGCTGACCGGGGCAGGGACGCGGCGAAGTCGGGCCACAGAGGCCGCAACGCCGTGGGGATTCGAAAAATGCTCTCCTCCTCCGATTTCAAGCCTCTGTCCGCAGGCTCACTGTCCCTTCGTTGAGACCCGGCCAAGCCGGGAAACCGCGCGCCACGTCTCAGAGGCGCGCGTTGTACTCGCTCATGACGGCCGCAAAGTCCCCGGTCTCCAGCCACTGTTCGATGGCGTCCGCGGCCCGGGCAATCATGCCTTCCACCTCCGGTCGGAGCGCCCTTGGCCATTTGGCAAGGACATAGGCCGCCAAGTCTTCGCCCGGTTCCCCGTCCGGGGGCGCCACCCCACATCGCAGCCGGGGGAAACCCTCCGATCCGAGGTGGGCGGCGATCGACTCGAGTCCTCGGTGGCCTCCCGCCGATCCCCGCTCGCGGAGTCTCAGTCGACCCAGGGCCAGATTGGCGTCGTCCACCACCACCAGAAGGTCGCGCGAGATGTCAAGACCTTCGCCGCGCACCAGGGGCGCCACGGCCTCGCCGCTGGCATTCATGAAGGTCGTTGGCTTGAGCAGCATGGCGTCGGCCCCGCGAATGTCGCCGTCGGTGAATTCGGCGTCAATGCGGCGGGCTTGGGTCCATTTCAAACCGTGACGGGCCGCCACCTCGTCGGCGACTTCCCATCCCACGCTGTGTGGGGTGGAGTGGTAGCGTCGGCCCGGGTTGCCCAAGCCCACGATCAGTTTCATGCGCCCTCGGTCCGCTCCTCCTTCGACTTCGCTTCCTCCTCCGGGGCCTCGACCGCGGCTTCTTCCGCCTCCGCCTCCTCCTTCTTCGCTTCCTCGACCTTGCGCGGCGGAATCACGTGGAAGACGACGTCGCTCGGGGGTGAGAGAATCTCCACCCCCTCCCCAAGCGCCACCTCCCCCACATGGATCGCGTCGTTAATCCGAAGACCCGACACATCCACCTCGAGATGGGAAGGAATCTTGTCCGGCAAACAGCGCAGCCGCACCGTGCGGACGACCTGCTCCAGGATGCCGCCGTCCTGCAACCCCACGGGGATTCCCTTCTCGTGAACGGCGATATCAACGTCCAGAGGCCTGGCCATGTCCACCTGCAGGAAGTCCAGATGGATCACGCGCTCCGTGACGGGGTCGCGCTGAGCCTCGCGGATCACGGCCAACTGCCTCTGCATGTCCGCCCCGTCCACGGCCAGATCGAACAGAACCATCTCGTCCCCCATCTTCGCCGTGGCTCGACGGAACCCATGCTCGTCGACCAACAGCATCGTCGGCGCCTTGCCCTGACCGTAGAGAATGGCCGGAATCTGGCCACTGGCGCGGTACCGGCGGTTCGGCCCCTTGCCCGACCCCGTGCGAATCTTGGCGTGCAAAGAAGTTCTTTCCATTTGCTCACTCCCGGAAACAGCGCGGCTTGTCCCCTTTTCTCTGCCCCGTAGGGCAAAGGCCGCGCCCTTTTCGATTCAAGACCCCCTTCCCCCGAGGGGAAGGGCCTTGGTTCCGCCGAGGGTTTCCCGCCGCTCGCTCACCCTCGCGGTTGCTCGAACATCGAGCTCAGCGACTGCTTTCTATGGATTCGGCCGATCGCCTCCCCCAAGAGGGGAGCGACGGAGACGACCTCGATAATGTCAAGGGGCTCGTTTTCTCTTGGGGGAACGGTGTCGGTGACAAACAGTTTCTTCAGACCCGCCTCGGCCAGGCGCTCGCGGGCGGAGCCGCTCAGCACGGCGTGGGTGCAGGCGGCGTAAACGTCTCTGGCGCCTCGCTCTTTCAAGGCGGCGACGCCGCTGCAGATCGTCCCGGCCGTGTCAATCAGGTCGTCGCAAAGCAAGGCGTTGCAGCCCTCGACTTCGCCCAGGATGTTGACGACTTCGGACACATTCGGTTTCGGGCGCCGTTTGTCGATAATGACCAGTGGGGCGTCCAGAAGCGTGGAGTAGGCTCGCGCCCGCTTGACGTTGCCCACGTCCGGGCTCACCACCAGTAGGTCCGGTATATTCAGGCTTCTGATATGGCGGACCATGACGGGGGAGGCGTAGAGATGATCCAACGGGATATCGAAGAACCCCTGGATCTGGCCCGAATGCAGGTCCATCGTCAGAACGCGGTCGGCGCCCGCGGTGACAATCAGGTTCGCGATCAGTTTCGCCGTGAGAGCCACGCGCCCCTGGTCCTTGCGGTCCTGGCGCGAGTAGCCGTAATAGGGAATGACAGCCGTGATGCTCGCCGCCGAGGCGCGCCGCAGAGCGTCCATCGTGATCAGCAACTCCATAAGATGGCCGTTGACAGGCGGACAGGTCGACTGCACCACGTAGCAATCGCGTCCCCGCACATTGTCGTGGATCTTCACCGAGGTCTCGCCGTCGCAGAATTGATTCGTCTCGTTCCGGCCAACCTCGATGCCCATGTAGGCGCAGATCGACTGCACCAAGCCTTTGCTGGCGCTGCCCCCGAACACGCAGGGCGTCCCGCTATCCTGCGCCATGATCGCAGATTCTCCTTCCCTCCTGGCGCCTTTCCAGGAAGCGCAAGGGGAGGAACTATAGGGGCCGGTCCGAAGAAATGCAATGAAAAAAGCGTGAAAAAAAGCGCGATTGAGGTGCCGTCTCTGGTGGAGTTTCCGTTCGTCGATTCGGGTCCGCAGACTGCGCCGATGTCGCGGATTATTGTGGATTGCCCAGGACGCCGAGACCCGTGCGGCGTCCACTCGGTAGGGGCGCTCAGTCCCTCGCAGGGAACATCAGCCGTCTTTTCTCGCCCAGTCGTAAGGGATGCTCTTGTCGTGCGGGTCGACGCGGAACTCATCGGGATTGTCGTAGCAGTAGGGCTCGGTGGGACAGTTGACGAGGTAGGCGGGCGTGGTGCTGATGCACTTCATCCCGTGGAGCACGAGGGGGGGAATGACAAGGAGGATGGGGTTGTGCTCGCCCATGAAGAACTCCCGTACCATGCCGTGGGTCGGCGAGTCTTGCCGCCGGTCGTAGAGGACCACTTTCATCATGCCCTTGACGATCGTGAAATAATCGGTCTGGACCTTGTGGTAGTGCCATCCCTTGACGACGCCCGGATAGGCCATGGAGAGGTAGACCTGCCCGAATTTCCGGAAGATCTCGTCGTCGCATCGCAACATTTCCATCAACAGGCCGCGCTCGTCGGGGATGACGCGCAGCGGCTTGATCTTGACCTCGTGAATCAGTTCCTTGGCCATGGATTCTCTCCTCTTGCTCCCGCCTCACTCATTCGAAGAACCCCGTCAGCGTTTCTGCGTCGCTCTCTTCCTCTGGAGGCTTTCTTGGATGGAATTGACCATCAGTCGCGTTTTGCATCGCCACGTGACCGTCTCGGGCAGTGCGCCCGCCACCTTTTCCTGAAGGACCTCGCGCCGACCCGATCGGATAAGGTCTAGGCAGTGGCGCAGGCGTCCCAGGAACTCTTCATGATTGTCGGCGACGAAGATGTGTTCGCGGTAGGCGTCCACGCCCATGATGCGCGTCGTCACCACCGGCAGCTGCGCCGCGAGGTACTCGTACATCTTGATCGGATCGCCTTCGATCTCGTGCTTGCCCACGCGATGGGGGATAAGACCGACGTCGAAATGGGCGAGGTAGGCGGGCAGGTCGTCATAGTGCTTGTCGCCAAGGTAGTGAACATTGGGCAATCCCAGAATGCTCGCCACCGGACGCCTCTCGAGGAGCTGGCCGCAGATGACGAAGCTCGCATCGGGGAAGGCGCCGGCCAGCTTGGCGAACAGTTCTGCGTCGAATCGTCGGGCCAACTTGCCGCTGTAACCCACAATCGGCCGTTTGAGGTTCGCCATGTCCTCGGGCATTTCGCGCCGACCTGGCCGGAAACGCTCCGGGTCCACCCCATTAGGAATGAAGCGAGGCCGGCACTTGCGGGCGGGCGTCAGGAGATTGGCCGTGGACTGGGCGTTTGTGAAGATCAGGTCCGCTCGCTCGCGAATCACCTCGTACCCGGCGGCGATCAGCCCGCGTCTATCGCGGATCACGGGATGGCTCAGCCAGTTGTCGAGGGCGTCGAAGACGAGAAGGTCGTGCGGGATCGCCTCAATCGCGCCGGTTGAAAGAGGGCTCCAGAGAAAAAGAACCGCCCTGCCAAGCCCAATCTGTTCCATCGTCTGGCGAATTGTCTGATGAATGGCGGGGCGGCGGAAAATGGCGTCCCACCAGTCGCGTCCCATGAGGAGGGGGCGCACGACGTCGCCCACGAACATGTCGAGGACGTAGCACTTCTCCGGCACGGTCTCCGTGACCCAGAAGTTCCTCCCGCCGAGAACGACGTCTCCTCCCGCGACCCGGCGCCTTCGCTTCTTCACCAGGGTCTCGGCCCAGCTCACCGGTCGGTCGACGACGAGGATCCTGCCCATCTCCTCAGACCGGCTGAGATTCTCCATGATGTGCGCGTCCCGCGTCCGAAAACCCTCCGCTTCACACTTTTTCCAATCGTGCATCGGCAGAACGACGAGATCGAACACGGGCCGGGCTCCTCAGGGCAACGTCGGATCAGTCTTCAAGATTGTCCTGCAGAAGAGCTCCGGCCTTGCTTAGCAGGCCTCTTGCGGGCAGCTACAAGACACCCCCCGTCGTCAATTGGGCGCGACTCTTGGCTCTTCAGCTACTTGGACAGCTCCGTGAGTTCGGAACAGACCTTTCGCATCCGGGCAAGGCATTCTTTCGCCTGGACTCGACCTTCGCCGGCTTTGTCCGGTTCCTCGTCGAGGCGTCCTCCCGCCGCTTCCAGATCCTCCGACAGGCGGCGGGCAATGTCTCGCGCTTTGTCGCGGCGCGCCCGGAGCGAATCCATCATGTCGTTGAGGTCGCCAGCCAATTCCTTGAACTCGTCTCGTTTGCGCAGACGGATCACCGGTGTGTCGTAGTCGCCCGCTGTGATGGACTTGGCGACACAGGAAAACCGGTAGATTGGCCCGGCGATCGTGTGGGTGGTGCGAAACACGATCCAGGCCAGGATGGCCACGCAAAAGCCCAGAGCAAGCACGCCCTTGAGTGAAGTGAAGGGCGATGCGATGTACTGGGTCCAGACCGCCGTCTCCGGGTCGGCCGTTTCCATGCTGAGA
>Ga0315274_10002407_pt1 | contig 28274 bp, 22 predicted proteins | sample YL17G02_20_MG_FD_203700 | JGI IMG/M metagenome (GOLD analysis project Ga0315274, IMG submission 203700) | Sediment microbial communities from Yellowstone Lake, YNP, Wyoming, USA - YL17G02_20 | ecosystem: Environmental > Aquatic > Freshwater > Lake > Sediment | place: USA: Wyoming | collected...
GCCAGTAAGAAACCTGTTTACATCCCGCCCGCTGATCATCCTTGGAGAAGAAAGTTTAATTTTGCCGCCAAGGTATGACATTTCTAAATCCTTGGAAGTATGACATTTCTATTTCCCGTTGACATCAGCGCAGGGGGGATTGACAAACTTAGAAAAAAAACTAGAATGAAAACGAATATGATTTCGAGGTAAAACTTAATAAACTTAGAGACCCTAAGAAGTTTTTAGGGTATCTTTTCTCTTTTGAATATGTTTCTAAAAATTCTCCTCTAATATGAGAATTAAGAATTTTGGCAAAGCAAAGTTTTCTTTTTCTCCTCCCAATTTTCTCACCATTCAAAAAGATAGCTGGAACAAGTTTTGGCAAGAAAACCTCAAGGAGATTTTCGATGAAATTTCTCCTATCAAAGACTATACCGGCAAAAGACTCGAACTCCATATCTTAGGTTTTTACTTGGACGAACCAAAGTATAAAACAGGTGACGAAGCTAAAAAAAGCAACGCTTCTTTTGAAGCGCCGCTTAAAATCAAGACTAGACTTGTTAATCTAAAGACAGAGGAGACAAAGGAACAAGATGTTCTCTTGGCTAATTTTCCCCTAATGACCGAAAGGGGAACTTTTGTTATTAATGGAGTTGAGAGGGTGACGATTTCTCAATTGATTCGTTCTCCCGGAGTATTTTTTACGGCTCATACCGTCGCTGGCAAGAACTATTTTGGGGCAAAAATCATTCCTAATCGGGGCGCTTGGCTGGAATTTGAGACAGACGCTACCGGTTTTATTGGGGTGAAAATTGACCGAAAGAGAAAAATTGCCGCCACCGCTCTTTTGCGGTGTTTTGGCATTGAAGGCGACGAGAAAATAAAAAGTCTTTTAGGGGAATTTGACGTTGGCGAGACGAAATATATCGAGAAAACAATTACTAAAGATCCAACAAAAAATCAATCCGAGGCCTTAATAGAAATTTACGATCGCTTAAGACCAGGGGAGTTAGTGACGCCGGAAATGGCAAAAGAACTGATTGATAGCATGTTTTTTGATTACCGTCGCTACGATCTTTCAAAAGTGGGTCGCTGGAAAACTTGGCAGAGATTGCCGGAATTGAAACCCAAGGCCGGCGATAAAGAAATCTCTCCCGAAGAAAGAATTTTGAAATTAGACGATATTATTGCCACGCTCAAAAAAGTCATCAGATTGAACAATACTCCTGGCGCCGAACCAGACATTATTGATCATTTGGGTAATCGTCGAGTAAGAGTTTTCACCGAAATACTTTTGAATAATTTAAGAGTGGGCTTAACGAGAGCGGAGAGGGTCATCAAAGACAGAATGGCTTCTCTTGATATTAATGACCTTGTGCCAGCCCAGCTCATCAATCCTCGGCCATTTATGGCCCAGATACAATCCTTTTTTGCTTCCAGCCAGATGTCTCAATTCATGGATAACGAAAATTGTTTGTCTGAATTGGAGCACAAAAGAAGAATGGCGGCGACAGGTCCGGGCGGATTAACAAGAGAAAGAGCGGGCTTTGACGCCCGAGATGTCCAGCCGTCGCACTATGGCCGGATTTGTCCTATTCAGACGCCTGAAGGCCAAAACGTTGGCTTGATAAATTATCTTTCTGCCTATGCTCGTGTCAACGATTACGGTTTTATTGAAACGCCTTATTTTAAGGTGAAAAATGGTCGGGTAACTGACGAATTTCAATATTTTTCTGCTTATGAAGAGGAGCAATATGTTATTGCTTCCGGTTTGATTTTGACTGATGACAGTGGGAGGATCATCGCCAAAGAAGTGGAAGCAAGAGCTAAAGGAGAGCCGGTGATTATTGAAAGAGAAAAAGTACAATTTGTTGATGTCTCTCCGGAACAGTGTCTTTCTGTGGGCGCTTCTTGCATTCCTTTTCTTCAGAACGACGATGCCAATCGTGCTTTAATGGGTTCTAATATGCAGCGTCAAGCAATTCCCTTGGTTAACCCAGATACGCCGCTAGTAATGTCAGGCAGGGAAGAGCAAGTGGCGCACGATTCTGGCCAGGAGATTCTTGCCCAGGAATCGGGCGAAGTCGTTGAAGTTGACGGCAGCCATGTCAAAATCAAAATTACCGACCCCAAATCAAAAGAAAAAGAGAAAAACTATCCTTTAAGCATTTTTATTGAAACCAATAAAGACACTTGTCTTCATCAGCGTCCTGTTGTTTCTTCGGGTCAAAAAATAAAAAAAGGCGATGTTCTGGCCGGCGGCGGAAGCATTGTTGACGGCCGGCTTTGTCTAGGCAAGAATCTTTTAGTGGCAATTATGCCTTGGCATGGAGCTAATTTTGAAGACGCGATTATTATTTCTGACAAGATATTGAAGGAAGACTCGATGAGTTCTATCAGAATTAGAAGTCATACCTGTAAGGTCAGAGAAACAAAACTTGGCCCCGAGGTTATCACTTGGGATATTCCTAATGTCAGTGAAGAAAAATTGAATAATCTTGACGAAGAAGGAATCGTGAGAATCGGCGCCTCTGTCGGCTCAAAAGATATTCTTGTCGGTAAAATTTCTCCCCGAGAGAAAGAAACCTTGACGGCTGAAGAAAGATTGCTTAAGGCAATTTTTGGCGAGAAGGCGCGCGAAGTTAGGGACACTTCGATGACCATGAAATACGGCGAAAAAGGAAAAGTGATGGACATTAAAGTTTTCTCCCGTAAAGAAGGTCATCGTCTTGATCCAGGAGTGCTTAAACAGATTGATATCAGTATTGCCGAGTTAAGAAAATTGAGCTTGGGTGATAAAATGGCTAACCGTCACGGCAACAAAGGCGTTGTTTCCCGCATCCTGCCGGCGGAAGATATGCCTTTTATGGAAGATGGTACGCCGGTAGATGTGATTCTTAACCCAACAGGCATTATTAAAAGAATGAACTTAGGCCAAATAATGGAAACGCATTTGGGTTTTGCTGCTCACCATTTAGGTTATCATGCTGTCAGTCCGTCTTTCTCCGGGGCGACAGCTGAAGATATTAGACAAGAACTGAAAGAAGCGGGCTTCCCCGAAGACGGTAAAATTACGCTTTATAACGGTGAAACAGGCGAGTCATTTTCCTATAAGGTTGCAGTCGGCTATATGTATATGTTCAAGCTTGACCATATGTCTGAAGACAAGCTTCATATGCGTTCTATTGGTCCTTATTCCCTTATCACCCAGCAGCCCTTAGGAGGAAAGGCCCAATTCGGCGGCCAGAGATTCGGCGAGATGGAAGTTTGGGCTCTAGAGGGCTATGGCGCAGCTTATACCTTACAGGAAATGATTACCATTAAATCCGACGATGTCGTTGGACGGGCGGCCACTTATAAAGCAATTTTAGAGGGAGAAAAAATTCGTCCGCCAACCTTGCCGGCTTCATTCAACTTGTTAGTCAATGAATTAAAATCAATGGCCCTTAATGTGATTATTAATGAATTTCAGGGCGAAACGAGAGAAGATTAAGTCTTAATTATCATTTATATGAGAGTCAAGAATCTTAAATCAATCCAAATCAAACTCGCTTCTCCTAAAGAGATTTTGTCTTGGGGTCATGGTGAAGTAACCAAGCCAGAAACAATAAATTATCGTACTCTCAAACCGGAAAAAGACGGTCTTTTTTGTGAAAGAATATTTGGACCGACAAAGGATTATCGTTGTTATTGCGGTAAGTATCGTGGAATAAGATATAAAGGAATTATTTGTGACCGTTGTGGCGTAGAATTGACTGTCGCTTCCGTCAGGCGAGAAAGAATGGGCTATATCAACTTAGCTGTTCCTGTGGCGCATATTTGGTTCTTGCGCGGCGTTCCTTCAAGAATTGGAATGGCGCTTGATATTTCCCGGGAGAAGTTGGAAAAGGTAGTTTACTTTGTCGCCTATATCGTCACTTCCATCAACGAAGAGGGGAGGACAAGTATTCTGATGGAACTGGAAAAAGAATACAAAATTAAGGTAAAAAAGAGCAAAACTGATATTAAAAAAGAAAAAGAGCTGAACGAAACTTTAAGAAAATTAAAAGAAGCCAGAGAAGAAGCGATAAGCGAATTAAGCCAGATAGCAATCTTAAGCGTCCTTTCAGAAATAAGGTACCGCGAATTAAGCCTGAAATACGGCGAGATTTTTGAGGCAAAAACAGGGGCGGAAGCCATCTATGAAATTTTACAGGAAATCGATCTTAAGAAAGAAATGGAAGGGATGCGCGAAGAACTAAAGACAGCTTTGCCTTCAAGAAAGAAAAAGATTCTTTCTCGGTTTAAATTTTTCCAAGGAATGCTTGGGGTAGGAATAAGGCCGGAATGGATGTTTTTGACTGTTCTGCCGGTTTTACCGCCTGACTTGAGACCAATGGTTCAGCTAGACGGCGGCCGCTATGCCTCTTCTGATTTAAATGATCTATACCGAAGAGTAATTAATAGAAATAACAGATTAAAATATCTTTTGGAAATTTCCGCCCCTGATGTCATTGTCAGAAACGAAAAAAGGATGCTTCAGGAAGCCGTTGATGCTTTGATTGATAATGGTATGAGAACGGGGACAACGACCAAGGCCACGACTGGCGGAAGACGCCTTCTTAAGAGCCTGGCTGATATGCTCAAGGGGAAAAAAGGCAGGTTTAGAAGGAATCTTTTAGGCAAAAGAGTGGATTACTCGGGTCGCGCCGTAATTGTCGTTGGCCCAGATTTAAGTCTGGATAACGTGGGTATGCCTAAAGAGATGGCCTTGGAGATATTTAAGCCATTTGTTATTCAAAAACTCTTGGAAAAAGAATTAGCCTATAATGTGAGAGGCGCTTCAAAACTGATTGAAGAACAAACTAACGAAGTTTGGGGCATTTTGGAAGAAATCGTCAAGGACAAGTATGTTTTATTAAACAGGGCGCCAACGCTTCATCGTATTTCCATCCAGGCCTTTAAACCGGTACTCACCGAGGGTCGGGCGATCAGGCTTCATCCTTTGGTTTGCCAGGCCTTTAATGCTGACTTTGACGGTGATCAGATGGCGATTCATTTGCCTCTTTCCGAAGAGGCGCAAAAGGAAGCAAAAGAATTAATGGTTTCAACCAGAAATCTTTTGAAACCTGCCAACGGCCAGCCGATTGTTGATCCTAGCCAGGATATGATTTTGGGTTGTTATTGGTTGACGCTTTTGAGACCGGAAGCAAAAGGCGAAGGAAAGATTTTTTCTAGCCCAAAAGAAGCGATGTTCGCTTATGAGCTGGGCAAAATTGATTTGAGAGCAAAAATTAAGGTTCTTGGCCCTTTGAAAGAAAATGGCAAGGAAGAGGGATTGATAGAGACTTCTGTAGGGAGGATTATTTTGAATAATAACTTGCCATCAGAGTTTCCTTTTTTCAATGAGCTTTTGCCAAAGAGAAAACTGGCGAAAATTACCTGGGATATTATTGAGAAAAGAGGTGAGGAAGCGGCAGAAATCATTAATAATCTTAAGACGCTGGGATTTGAATACTCCACCAAGAGCGGTATTTCTCTTGGAATGGATGATTTTGTTGTACCCGAGCAGAAAAAAGAAGTAATCAAGGAAGCAGACGGGAAAGTGGCGGAAATTAATAATCTCTATCGTCGCGGTTTTCTTTCTGCCGAGGAAAAAACAAGCAAATTAATTGAAATCTGGACAGAAGTCAAGTCTAGAGTCCAAGATTTACTGCTAGAGACTCTTTCTAGAGAGGGCTCTGTCTATATCATTGCTGATTCTGGTTGCCGCGGTTCTTGGGTTCAGCCAATTCAGATTGCCGGCATGAGGGGCTTAATGGTTAACCCAAGCGGTGAGATTATTGAATTGCCGGTAAAGAACTCTTTTAAGGAAGGACTTGGTGTTTTGGAATACTTTATTTCTACCCATGGCGCGAGAAAAGGAACATCAGACACCGCTCTCGGGACTTCCAAGGCGGGTTATTTAACAAGGAGGTTAATCGATGTTGCTCACGACGTTGTTATTCTTGAAGAAGATTGTGGAGAGAGAAAGGGAATAGAGATTTCTTTCAAAGAGACAAAAGATATGGGTCAAGATCTTTCTTTAAGACTAACTGGAAGAATCACGATGGAAGATTTTAGAGACAAAGAAGGAAATTTAATCGTAAAGAAAGGAGAGATAATTGACTGGGAAGCGATAAAAAAGATAGAAGAAAGCGATTTAGAAACCATTAAAATTCGCTCTCCGCTTTCTTGCCAAACCGAAGGTGGAGTTTGCCAGAAATGTTATGGTTGGGATATGGGAAGAAATGAAATGATCAAAATTGGCGAAGCAGTCGGAATCGTCGCCGCTCAGAGCATTGGCGAGCCCGGTACTCAACTTACTCTACGGACATTCCATACCGGTGGAGTGGCAGGTAGTGCTGACATTACTGTCGGTTTGCCTAGAATTGATGAAGTTCTAGAAAGAAGGCCGCCAAAGGGTGAAGCGATAATTTCAGAAGTTGATGGCAAGGTGACGGAAGTGAAGAAAGGGATGGTAATCATTAAGCCCGCCAAGCCAGTAGCCGTCAAGAAGGGAAAGATAGCGGGGAAAGCTAAAAAAACAAAAGAAATTGAAAGCTTGGCGCCAATTGAATATAATATTCCGGAAAACCTTACTCCCTGGGTTGAAGTAGGACAAACTGTAAAAAGGGGGCAACAACTTTGTGAAGGAAGCGTCAATTTGAAAAAGCTTTTTCAACTGAATGGTCGGGAAGAGGCGGAACGCTATATTCTTCATGAAATTCAGAGAATTTATGTTTCCCAGGGCGTAAAAATTCATGATAAACATATTGAGATTATCGCCCGGCAGATGTTCTCTCGTGTTAGAATAAAAGATACCGGCGATAGTTCTTTTGTTCCTGGCGAGATTGTGGAAAGAGTCAGACTTTTGGCGGAAAACGAAAAACTAAAGAAAGAAAACAAAAAGCCAGCGATGGCCGTGGACATCCTTCTTGGTATTTCTAAAGTTGCTTTGACTTCAGACAGCGTTCTCTCGGCCGCTTCTTTCCAGCAAACTTCAAAAATTTTGATTAGGGCGGCATTAGAAGGAAAGGAAGATTTTTTGCGAGGGCTTAAAGAAAATGTCATTATCGGAAAGTTAATCCCGGCCGGGACTGGTTTCAAGGCAAAGAGTGAGAACTAAAAGTTCCGTAAAATGAAAAAAAACAGAAACAAAGCAATTAGAAAGGATAGTTCTAATGGTTCTTTGCTTGATTCTCTAGCTTCAATTTTGAAAGTTATTTTTTCTTTTTTAGCTAATTTGCTTACCAACCTTCCCGGAAAAGTAAAAAGATACATTCTTAGCTTTTCCATGTTTTTGCTAGCGCTTATTTCTTTTTTGAGCTTTTTTGGCTTAGCTGGTTCTGGCGGCAATGTTCTCAAAAATCTTCTTTTTAATTTTACGGGACAGGCAGTTTATCTCGCGCCTTTTATTTTTATTGTTTTTGGAATCATTTTTCTTTTAGTACCGCGGAAGCATCTCTTCGCTGGTTTTTTAGGCATTTTTTCTTGCTTGGCAGGGACGATTGGCGTTCTTGAACTTCTTGATATGCCTTTTCTTTCCGGCGGGGCGATTGGGCGGCTGGAGACCACTCCTTTGGTAAACATTTTTGGTGAGTTGGTTTCTTTTTTCGTCTTTTTTGCCTTGATTATTGTTGGCCTTCTGATTTTGGGAAATGTCTTTTCCAGGGAAAAGGACGAAAAGAAAGGGGAGAATGGTTTAATTCAGTCAATGAAGCAAGCGCTTGACCCTTCTCGTTTTAAAGTTTTGAAAGTTGAACCAGAAAGAAGCATTTCAGTGGCGGAAGCGACCAAGCCAGAAACAGTATCAGCTGAAGGAGCTAAACCCAGAATTTCTCGAAAAAGCTTACCGCCAATTGAACTTTTGGAAGAGGAAAAAGAAAAAGCCCAACCAGGCGATATTAAGAATAATATGCTGATTATTAAAAAGACATTGGAAGATTTTGATATTGAAGTTCAGATGGCAGAGGTTAATATCGGTCCAACCGTTACTCAATATACTCTTAAGCCGCCGGAAGGTGTTAAGCTTTCAAAGATTACCGGGCTTTCCAATAATCTTTCTTTAGCCCTTTCCGCTCACCCCATCAGAATTGAAGCGCCGATTCCAGGTCGACCGCTGGTAGGCGTGGAGGTGCCGAACTCAACGAGAAGCAAGGTGAGATTAAGAGGTTTAATCGGCCATCCTGATTTTCGGAAAAAATACTCTCGTTTAGGCTTTGTTTTGGGCCGAGACGTGGCGGGCAATCCAGTTTTTTCTGAGCTAAGCCGTTTGCCTCATCTTTTAGTCGCGGGCGCGACAGGCACGGGTAAAACCGTTTTCTTGAATTCCCTGATACTCTCTCTTCTTTATCAGAATTCGCCGGATAATCTAAGATTTGTTCTCATTGATCCAAAAAGAGTGGAGTTCTCTATTTATAGGGATTTGCCCCATCTTCTTTGCCCGGTTGTCTGTGATGCTAATCAAAGCGTTAACGCTTTGGCTTGGCTGATTGGCGAAATGGAAAGAAGATTTAAGAAATTGGCGGAATATAATACCCGCGACATTACCTCTTTTAACGAAAAAGCGTCAAAGAATGGCGAAGAACCTCTTTATTATATTGTTCTCATCATTGACGAATTGGCAGATTTGATGGTGGCCAAAGGAAGAGAAATGGAAACAAAAATTGTCAGAATTGCCCAGATGGCAAGAGCGGTGGGCATTCATTTAGTTTTAGCCACCCAGAGGCCTTCAACCGAGGTGATTACCGGTCTGATTAAAACCAATATCACTTGTCGTGTGAGTTTTCAGTTGCCGACCCAAATTGATTCAAGAACGGTTCTTGATATGGCTGGAGCAGAAAAACTTTTGGGCGCCGGCGATTTACTTTATATTTCTGCCGAAGTGTCTAAGCCACGGAGAATTCAGGGCGCCTATGTCTCCGAAGAAGAAGTGAAAAGAGTAGGGGATTGGATTAAAGAAGAAATAGGAACTTATTCTATCTTGGAAAATGATTTGTCTCGCGATTTAGAGGATTATTTAGCAAACTCAGCGCCGCAAGTGGAAGGTATGGAAGGAGATATGCAAAATGATTCTCTTTACGGGCAAGCGAAAGAGATTGTCATTAGAACAAGAAAGGCCTCTGCTTCCTTTTTACAAAGGAGATTGCAAATTGGCTATGTTCGCGCTGCCAGACTTTTGGATATGCTGGAGATGGACGGCGTTATCGGCCCATCAGAGGGAGCCAAACCAAGAAAAGTCTTTTCTCGTGCCGAAGGCGAAGTAAATCAGGAAGAGCCATACGAAAACGATTACGAGGAAGATGAAGAAGGTGAAGAAGAATAAACTATGATAAAATAAGAGAATGGCTAAACAAAAAGAAAAAGAAATAAGCTCCCAGGAGAAAGGAAAAGAGAAAGAAGAATTAAGGCAGGCAATTGAGGAGATAAAACAGAGATTTGGCGAAGGAGCGATTATGAGGCTTAAAGACATTCGTCCCGTGGACGTTGACTGTGTTTCTACCGGATCTATTTCTTTAGATATGGCTTTGGGCGTTGGCGGCATTCCTCGCGGCCGAATTATTGAAATTTTTGGCGCTGAATCCAGCGGTAAGACAACCTTAGCGCTTCATGTTATTGCTGAATCGCAGAAAAAAGGAGGGACTTGCGCCTTTGTGGATGCAGAGCATGCGCTAGATTCTGATTATGCCCGGAAGATAGGAGTGAAAATTGAAGATCTTTTAATTTCTCAGCCCAGCTCTGGAGAAGAAGGACTTCAGGTGGTAGAGAGACTTGTCCGTTCGGGAATGATTGATGTTATTGCTATTGACTCTGTTGCTGCCTTGACGCCTCAGACAGAAATTGATGGTGAAGTAGGACAGTTTCAGATTGGGCTTCAGGCTCGCTTGATGAGCCAGGCCTTGAGAAAATTGGCAGGCGTCATTTCTAAAACTAAAACAATTGTCATTTTTTTGAATCAGACAAGAATGAAGATTGGCGGCTATGGCAATCCCGAAACAACGCCCGGAGGATTGGCTCTTAAATTTTATTCTTCTGTGAGAATCAATCTTGGCCGTCGGGCGCAGATTAAATCTGGCGAAGCGATTATCGGCAACCGCGTCAGCGCCAAAATCGTGAAAAATAAAGTGGCCGCGCCCTTCAAAAGCACGGAGTTTGATATTTACTATAACGAAGGCATTTCCAAGATGGCAGACCTAATCCGAACAGGTTTGGAGTATAAAGTACTCAAGCAATCAGGGGCTTGGTATCAGCTTGGTGAAGAAAAGCTTGGACAAGGAATGGAGAAAGCAAAAGAATTCTTACGGGGAAATCCAAAGATGGCAGAGCAGATTAAAAAAGAGATAATGGCAAGAGCAAAAGAAGAGAAGAAAGAGGAAAATAATCTTTAAAAATCTCAACCAAAAAACGCCCTCTGGCGTTTTTTGGTTTTTAGAGGTTTTTTATTTATTCTTGCTTTTTCCTATTTAAGATAATATACTATCGACAGTAGCTCGTTGACAACCAAAAAAGAATAGAAAAGTCTAAAATCCACGAAAGGAGGTAGCAGACGATGAAAAGGAAAATTGCGAAGAAAGACAAATTAGCTTCTTGTTATTTCAGGTCTGCAGTAGAAAGTCCTTACCGTAAGGCGTTAGTGCAGATTACGGAACGGTGTAATTTGCATTGCGTCCATTGCTTCGTTTCGGCCGGAAATTATGGCGATACGATGACACTTGAAGCATTTCGCAAAACAGTTATCCCTAGGCTAAAGGAATGCCGAGTAATAAAAGTAACACTGACGGGTGGTGAACCCTTTTGCCACAGCGATATTCTTGAAATAGTTGGTTTGTTACAAGAAGAGAATATCGGCGTGAGTATCTGTACTAATGGGACCCTTGTCGAAAGAAACCAGATAGAAGCTTTAGCAAAGATAGGCAATGTTCGTCTTAATGTCAGCTTAGATGGATTTAGACCAGAGAGTCATGGAAGATTTCGCGGCGACAGAAATTCGTTTACAAAGACGGAGGAAACGATTCGTTGGTTAGGGCAGTATGGTTTGCTTCAGGGGTTATTGGTTACTCCAAATGATTTTGCTGCACTTAATGAGTATGCGGAAATTTGTAGGTTTGCTATTCGCAATAAAGCCACCTATGTGCTTATGAATCCTCTGTCCAGCATGGGTAGGGGCGTAAAAGCCAAAGACAGGATTGGAGCTTCAAACGAAATAATGCAGCAAATCAGGGAGGTCACTTCTTTGTTTTCTGATCAAATCCAACTGGATTATATCAGATTTCCGAATGACCAAGGACTGCCCTTGCTCTCCTGTGAAACTGGAAACATTATTTACGTGTTTGTTCACGGTGAAGTAGCGGTTTGTCCATATATGGTCTTTGCGGCCAGGACTCCGCAAAGTCTGTATAGGCCAGAGGAATTCATCGTCGGCAACATTCTCGATGATTCTGACATCGCAGAAAGGATTGACGCATACAGTTTCTACGAGAGATATCAGCCTGGAGACAACTTAATATGCAAGAGTTGTTCTCTCGATTCTCAATGCGGCAAGGGCTGCCCGGCAGCCGTTATCGCTTCCGGGCGTTTTCTCGAAGACTTTGACAGAGAAGTATGCCCGCTGAAGGTCGAACTCTAATGATCCGAAAAGAGGGCAAAGGGGAGGTCAGACGTTTGATTTCCCTCTTTGCCATACTCAAACTGAAGGAGGTTATGATGCGTGGAATTGGCAAGAAGAATAAGGGCGTATTTGTTACTTTTGATGGACCGAATGGATCAGGCAAATCCACCCTATTAGCCAGCGTCGCAAGGCAGTTAACTTTTAGGGGGCTTGAGGTACTTTGCACCAAAGAGCCTACTTTATCTCCACTTGGTCAATTTGTTAGGACTGGCGAAGAGAACTATCGCGGGCGAATCTTTGCTTGTCTTATTGCTGCAGATCGTTATTTTCATCTCGAGAATGAGATCTTGCCAGCTCTTCGACAAGGCAAGGTGGTACTTTCTGATCGGTATGTTGAGTCGTCGCTTGCACTTCAAAGGCTTGATGGGTTGGATCTTGATTTTATCTGGGCCCTCAACGAGCAAGTTTACATACCAGATTTAAGCATAGTTCTTACAGCATCAGTTGAGGTTCTTGAAGGACGCCTGTCACTGCGCTCCAGACTTAGTCGTTTCGAACGAACAAAGTCCAGAAAAAATGAGCTCAAATACTATCTGGAGGCCGCAGAATTTCTCTCGGCAAGAGGGTTTAATGTTTTTTTTCTTGACAATGGGATCACGTCTCTTGATCAGAACGTGGAACTAACGATTCAAGAGATCGCGATTCTTCTCGATCTCTAATCCCCATCTGAAATATCGGGTGGGGATTTTTAATTAAAGTAATCTTTGATAAACTAATATGTGTATGGATCAAAAAGATGTAAAATCTTTGAATAGTTTTTCGCTTTTTTGTTGGAATGTAGGTAACCCGTCGAGAGCGCGCGCGGAAAAGCAAGCTCTATGGCTTCATGAGCGATCAGAAGACATTTTTATTCTTACTGAGACAAAAGGAAACGAAGGTTGTTTATTTCTCGAAGAATATTTTCAGGCCCATGGCTATGATGTAGTTTTTCCAAAGCCAAGAGAGAAAGAATACGGGACAATGATTGTCAGCAGGCATTCGTTGGAAATTAGTAATTTTTCGGAGCAAATTGAATATCTACAATCTAGAGTAGTTTCTGTTAAGTTGAAACTTTCAACGGGGTGGTTAGAAATTATTGGTGCTTATGTTCCTTCTCGCGATTCAAGTTACGAAAAAATAATAAGGAAAAAGCGTTTTTTAGAAGATCTTATAGACGCTTTCGCGGAAAAATTAGAAATTGACAATAGAATTTTTTGCGGTGATTTGAATATTTTGGAACCTAATCATATTCCCTCTTATCAATTCTTTCAACAATGGGAATACGATTTTTATCGAAAATTAAGAAAATACCAACTTAAAGATGTTTTCCGTTATTTCAGCCCAAATGTTCAAGAATATAGTTGGGTTGGTCGTACTGGTGATGGATATCGATATGACCATTGTTTTGCTTCTAATAATCTTTTGTCTATAGCTCAAGAATGCCATTATATTCATGAGCCTCGTACGGCAAGATTAAGTGACCACTCGGCTTTAGTTGCTAAATTTGACATTCAATTGGTCGTGTCAAATCCAAAGACGAAGAGGACTTTATTTTAGGAATCAGATACAAATTTTTCTATTTTTTATTATTACGTTTACTTAAAGAAACGACGTAGCGAAATAGTTTTCGAAAGACCGAACGTCAAGGCGATCGAGCAGAGTTCGAATTCTGTCGTAGAGGCAATAAAATCGTTCTAAGAAAAGTGACAATTAAACAAATGAAAACTCCAAAAATCAAAGTAGAATTAACAGTGATTTCTTTCTAAATTTTATTACAACCAAAAAACGCCCTCTGGCGTTTTTTTGGTTTTAGTATTTTCTTTCTGCCGATAGCAAGCCTAAATGGCGAGCTCTTTTGATGGCACGAGAAACTAATCTCTGGTGTTTCGCGCAGAGACTTGTTTTGTCTTTTCTTTTTATTTTTCCCAGGCCAGTAATAAATCTTCTTAAAAGATCTGCGTCCTGCCAATTAACTTCTTTGATGTTTCTTTTACAAAAATAACAATCCATTGGTAAAAGCTCCAATTTTCAAACCTCAACTTCCAGTCGTTTTTGAAAATTGAAAATTTATTTCTAAAAGGGTATCTCTTCCACATTAATCTCTCCTTCGTTTTCTTCAATAATCGGAATTTCTTCTTCGGGAATCGATGAGGCCGGCGGTTTATATGCTTGAGATGGCTGACCTTGGCTCTGCTGTCCTTCATTTCTTGGCGATTCTTCCCGACCGATACTGCGTGGCGCGAGCTGCAGGCTTTCCGCAACGACTTCTGTTTTTTGCCTTTTATTTCCTGAAGGATCTTCCCAGGATCTGGTTTGCAGTCTGCCTTCGATAAGAACCAGCGAGCCCTTACGCAGATATTGAGAAGCAATTTCTGCCAGTCTTCTCCAGAGAACAATATTATGGTACTCGACTTCTTGTTTTTTTTCTTTGGTTTCTCTGTCCTGCCAAACACGATTAGTGGCCAGGCCAAAGGAACAGACTGGCGAACCAGAAGGAGTAGATCTTAATTCTGGATCTCTGGTGAGCCGCCCAACTAAGATGACTTTATTAAGATTCATGCGTAATTGCTAAATTATTGCCTTTTCAACGATTTAACAATGGCAAATTTAATCTTCGAGAATTTCGTCTAGCTTTTTTTCGATCTGTTCTAGCTCGACCTTTTTCTCTTTTTTTGGTTTTTCTTCTTCTTTTTCGACTTCGGATTCTGCTTTGATTTCTGTCGGCGCCTTTTCCTCTGTCGGCTTAGTGACTACCTTCAGTCTTTTTCTTTCAGGGCGGATTTTGATTATGGGTTTGATGATGACCATAAATCTTAAGACTTCCGAAGTCTTTTTTAGCTGTTCTTTTAAAACCTTTATTTTCTCTGGTTCTATCTGAAATTTAGTATTTGCGAGAACAGCTTTCTTGTTTCCCTTAATCTCTTGGCCAAGATTAACTTGTTTGCTTTTTCTTTCGCTTGTCAGAACCCCGCCTTGCTCCTGGATTAAGGACTCCACCTTTAAAGAAGCGCCTTGAATCTCTTCGGGACTTAATTTACCAGAAAGAAAATAGTTTAATTCATAAATTCTCATATTCTTCGTTTCGGTTTTATCTTTTATGGTTATGGTTTATGTTATAATATATTCGTATGAAAAGCAATCCTTTATTTCCGGCTCATTCAGAAGATTTTAAGCCGGAAATATTTAAATCATACGATATTAGAGGAAAATATCCCGAGGAATTGGACGAAAGGGCGGCTTTTAAGATTGGTCAATCGTTTTTTCTCCTGACGAAAGCAAAGACAGTCCTTGTGGGAGGAGATAATCGTTTTTCTTCCGAAAACCTAAAAAGGCCTCTGGTAACTGGCTTAATTGATCAAGGAGTAAGGGTGATTGATATTGGTCTTTGTTCTACGCCAGAATTCTATTGGGCAGTCTGTTGTCTTAAGGCGGAAGCAGGGATAATGATTACCGCCTCGCATCTTAGTAAAGAATATAATGGTTTCAAGGCGGTCCTTGGAGATGGTATTGTCCTGACCAACAAACAAATTCTTGATTGGCAGAAATTATTCTTGGGCGGAGAAATTCCGCCGGCAAAAAAAGAAGGGAAAGTGATAAAACAATACACTAGAGATCTTTATACTGCCGAGTTAAAAAAACACCTTTTGCCAAAACTAAAACAGTTCAAAATAGTAATGGATAGCGGTAATGCCGTTTCCGGCCTTTACCTTAATAGTGTTTTTGGGAATAAATCTCTTAAGGTTATTCCTTTATTTTGGGAGCCAGATGGAAATTTTCCTTCCCACGGCTTAAATCCTAAAATAAAAGAGAATCGCGAAAACTTAGCAATGGCTATCAGGGAAGAGGGAGCAGATATGGGTTTTATGTGGGATGGCGATGGTGACCGTTTTTATGTTTTAGACGATAAAGGTGAAGTGATTGATCCGAGTTTTGTTTCTGCCATTATTGGCAGATATCTTGTTAGCCGTTCCGGCCAGAAAAAAGTAGTGATTTCAATCACTACCTCGCGAGTAGTTAAAGACGAAATAAAAGAAGCAAAAGGGGAGGTGATAGTGACAAAAGTTTGGCATGCAGAGATAAAAAAGGCAATGAGAGAAACCAAAGGAGCGATTTTCGGCAGCGAAACTTCCGGTCACTATATTTTTAAAGATTTTTATTATATTGACGACGGTATTTTGGCGGCAATTTATTTTCTCAATGCTCTTTCGGCTGACGAAAGAAGCCTGGAATGGATTCTCAAGGGCTTGCGCGAAAAATATTTTATTATTGAAGAAATTAATTTTTCTCTTCCCAATCAAGAGATTAGCGGCGAGATTTTGGTAGAAATAAAAAACCACTACCAGGAAATGGGCGGCGAGGTTTCCAAATTAGATGGTCTAAGCGTTGAGTTTCCTGATTGGCATTTTAATCTGCGGCCATCAAAAAGCGAGCCTCTTCTTCGGTTGAACCTTGAGGCAAATTCAGAGAGGCTTATGGAGGAGAAATTAAAAGAGATAGTAGAGCTTATTAAAAAAGTCGCTAGCGAGTGGAACGTTTAAATTAAATCAGCCCCATTTTTTTGCTTGCTTTGGCCATGGTGGGCAAGGCTAGTTTTTCCGCTTTCTTTGCCCCTTTATCTAAGAGTGTCTTAATTTTCTTTTCCGAGAATTTCTTTTTTGTTTCCCTAAAATTTTTTAAAGAATCAATCAGCAATTCAGCTGTTGCTTTTTTAAATTCTGCATAGCCTTTTCCTTCGAACTCTTTTTCTATTTCCTCAATCTTTTTTTTGCTAAAAAGACTGTAAATAGTAATAAGGTTGGAAATTCCCAGTTTATGTTCCAAGTCGTATTTTATTTCTTTTCCGGCATCAGTGACCGCTGCCATCACTTTTTTTTGGATAACTTTTGGCTCGTCGAACAAACTGAGACAGCCTTTTGGATCGCCTGTTTTTGACATTTTCTTTTCAGGTTCGCTCAACGATTTAATCCTTGCCCCTCTCTGAGGAATGATGGCTTTGGGTATCTTAAAAGTTTCGCCAAATTTGTGATTGAATCTTTCCGCGATATTTCTTGCCATTTCTACATGTTGGACCTGATCTTCGCCCACCGGAACAATATCAGTTTGGTAGAGAAGGATATCGGCCGCCATCAGAATGGGATAATTAAGCAGGCCAGCATTAGCTTGTTCTTTTAACTTTTCTGACTTCTCTTTATACTGTGTCATTCTAAAAAGCTCGCCAATCGGAGTGACCGCCCCCAAAAGCCAAGCTAATTCCGTATGTTCTTTGACATGCGACTGGACAAAAAGAATATTTTTTTCTGCGTCTACGCCAGCGGCAAGATAGGTGATTGCTAATTCTTGGATGTATTTTTGGATTTTTTGCGGCTCAAATGGCGTGGTAATCGCATGCCAGTCCACAATACAAAAAAGGCACTCATGCTCTTTTTGAAGTTCAATCCATTGTTTGATGGCGCCTAAATAATTACCGATATGGACATCTCCTGTCGGTCTAATGCCGCTGAAAACTCGCATAATTTTAAGGGTTGCCCCTTTGATTAGACTTCTATAATAACCGGCAAAACCATTGGTCTCCTTTTTGTTTTGGAATAAAGAAATCCCCCAATCTTATTTTTAATTTCCTCTTTAAGATTTGTCCAGTTGATTATTTTTTCCGACGACGCTTTAGTGATGATGTGAATAACTTTTTTTCGCGTCTCTGCCAAGAGATCTTGCGATTCGCGGAGATAAACAAATCCTCTTGATATTATATCAGGAGAACTTCTTACTCGTCCAGTTTGGCGGTCTACCACCGTGATGACGACAAAAATGCCGTCTTCTGCCAGCGCCTTTCTGTCTCGCAAAACAATATCGCCGATGTCGCCGACGCCGGAGCCATCAACCATAATATAATTGGCTTGGGCTTTTTCTTTGGCTAAGGCAATTTTATCTCTAGAAAGATTAATTACGTCGCCATTTTCCGCCACCAAAACATTCTTGACCGGTATTTTGCCTTTTTCTCGTGCTAATCTGGCATGCTCTATCAGCATTGAGTATTGTCCGTGGATGGGGATAAAAAACTTGGGTCTTATCAGCTTAATCAATTCTTCCAATTCTTCTTGCTTGGCATGGCCGCCGGCATGAATATCCATCATCTTATAATGGAAGACGTGGGCGCCTTGCCTCAAGATATTATCTTTGAGGTTTTGAACCGTTCTTTCGTTGCCCGGCACCACCGATGAGGAAAAAACGACCGTGTCATTTGGTTTGAATTTCAAGAAGCGGTGTTCTCTGTTGACAATTTTCATCAAAACAGCATTGCCTTCGCCTTGAGCGCCGGTACAGATAATCGTCACTTTTGAATCCGGATAATGATGAAGATTTTTAACATCAATATCGGTATTTCTCCCCATTTTGATGTATCTTAAGGTCTTGGCAATTTCCACATTCGTTTTCATTGAATAGCCATCAATCGCTACTTTACGATGATATTTTTCTGACAAAGTGATGACTTGCTGAATCCTGTTTATTAAGGAAGAAAAGGTGCTAACAATAATTCTGCCTTTCGTTTCTATAAAGATTTTTTCCAGATTTTCCATAATTTCCTTTTCTGAAAGGGAATGACCTTCTTCTTCGGCGCCGGTGGAATCGGACATCAAAAGAAGAATACCCCTTTCGCCGATTTTCTTGAGACGGGGAAAATTAGTGGGGGAATCATTGATAGGGTTTTTATCAAACTTAAAATCAGAGGTATAGAAAATATTACCTACGGGCGTTTTGATAAAAAAGCCGAAATTATCAGGGATGTTATGATTCATGCCGACAAATTCAATTTCAAAAGGGTCAAGGTTTATCTTATCGCCATTTTTAACGTTTTTGATATTGAGATTTGGTTTTTCAGGGAAATCGCCCTGTCTCTTAAGAATGATTCCCTTGGTTAGAGAGCTGGCAAACATCGGGACATTGCTGAATTTATCAATGAGATAGGGGATAGCGCCGATATGATCGTAATGGCCATGAGTGAAGACAATGCCGACAATATCATTCTTTCTTTTTTCCAAATAAGAAACGTTTGGAATAATACAATCTATTCCTGGGGTTGTTTCTTCAGGAAATTTTAAACCCATATCAATAATTAAGACTTTACGACGGTATTCAATAAGCGTCATATTTTTCCCCACTTCACCTAAGCCGCCGAGAGGAATAATTTTTAGGTCCTCTTGTCCTTTTTGTTTTCTGTCTTTTTCCATTTATTCAATTTAAACCCAGAATTTATTTTATAATTTGCAATGAGAACTTATTTTAGTCTGGGTTGTAAAATTTTCTCGTGCCGCGAGAGAGATTTGAACTCTCAAGCCATCACTGGCATTAGCTCCTGAAGCTAACGTGTTTGCCAATTTCACCACCGCGGCCCTTCGACAAGCTCAGGGCAGGCCCCTACTGCTCCATACCATAACGGAGAAAATCAAGCGATTCAGGCTCTTTTTCCATTGGTTTTTCCAAGCGGATCTCCGGGATTTTTTTGTACTTTTCATTCTTTATCCAGCCACCCTTAGTATAAAAATAACAGGCGCCTTCCATTTTTTCAATCTCTTCGTAAATATTCTCTGTTCTCTCCGAAACCCAATTACCGGTTTCTAGTCCCTCTGTCTTTGAAGAATTGATAGTCACGACCGCATAGTCTGGCGGGACGATTATCCATTCGCCTGGCTTGGCTTTGACGCAAAAAACATCATTGACGATATCGCCATTGACTTTCTGCATTAAGAAAATACCCTCGCCCTCAAGAACAGTATAAAGTTCTTGATAGCCTTGCGAATTGCGATTACCTTTTGTCCTGACAAATTCTTTACCCAGCATTTGAGCCGGGATAATTGTCACATCATATCTTAAATCCCCGTCCTTTTTTACTTCGCGATAAACTTGATAAAGCTCAAGCTCGGGATTTGCTTTGGCAAAATCCTTATCAAAAACCACCATTGACATTTCTTTAAGATATCTGATTGATGGTTTATTTTGTATTGCCATAGATTTAAAGTTGTTAAACGATTTAAGTAATTATTTAAATGTTCTTCCCGTTTTCATATACCAATTTTCAATTCCAACAAATCTTTCTGCCGGATCAACAATAACGCCGAATTTTATTCCCTCAATTTTTTTAGAGGTTAAATAAAGAAAGTCTGGGCTGTAAAGAAAAATGGCAGGATAATCATTGACGATGATTTTTTGGAATTCTTCAAGATTTTGCCGTAACTCTTCTGCTGTTTTTGCTTCCCTGGCTTTCTCTAAAAATTTATCCGCTTCGGTGTTCTGATAGAGAGCAAGATTAAGGCCGGGATCTTTGATTCTTGAAGAATGCCAGAAAGTAAAAGGATCGGGAATAATGTTTAAAATTTCACCAAAAAGAAGCATTTCATACTCTCTCGGCTTGATAAAGTTTTGGCTCAACTCGGTAAAACTCAAGGCCGTAACAGTCGTTTCTATTCCTAGTTTTTCCCATTGGCTTTTTAAGAGTTCGGCTGTTTCCACTAAAAATGGCTGGTTGATAGTGACGAGAGAAAATTTAACCGGTTCTGTTTCAGCGGCGAGGCCATTGCAGATCTCTTCCAACTTGGTTCTCGTCGCTTTAGAAGCCTTGCCTGTTCCTTTTTCCAATCCTTGAGGAAGGAGAATCTCTTCTTTATATTTTTCCTGAAAATTAATGACTGCTTTCTGCGTTAATTTTCCAAAGTAGTTGCTGATTTCTCCTTCGGGATAAATATCGGGAATAAGAAGAAGGCATCTTTGAAGGGCGCCGACATCTTCACCTCGACTGCCAAGTTCAAGGTCTTTTTTAAAGCTGAAGGTTGTCTCGTCTTTCTTTTTTATTAATTTGCCGTTTTCTTTTTCCAGACCAGCTTGCTTAAGCAGTTCTTCTGCACTTTTTATTGTTTCTTCACCAACTGTCGCAAAGCCATAAATTTCCGGCAGAATGGGAGAAAAAACAATTTTGCCATAGTTGTTAACTACCCTTTCTAGAATTTCCGATTTATTTATCAAACTCAAAGCTTCTCTTACCTCTTTCTTTTTAAGAAATTCATTTTTTTCCTGGTTAAAGAAAACGGCGAAATAGCGGGGGAGGGAAATCTGGTAGAGAGAAAAATTTTTAATCTTGAATGAATCAACGTCTTTTGGTTCAGAAAGAGCAAGACCGTGAATTTCTCCGGCAGTAAAACCTCGATAAAGCTCCTCTTTGTTATTATAAAAACGGAAAGAAAACTGGTCTAGCAATGGTTTTTGACCGTAATAGTTCTGGTTTCTTACAGTGATAAAGGATTCAATTCCGCCCAATTTATTATAACGGATTTCTTTAAATTTAAACGGTCCGGAGCCCACTGGTTGAATGTTTTGAGGAATAATGGCAAAATTCTCCGGCGAAATTTCGCCGAAAATATGTTTGGGAAGAATTTTTAAAGTTAACCTTTCCAAGAAAGGAAAGTAAGGATTTTTCAGTTTAAAAACAACTTTTACTTTAGAAATTTTTTCTATTGTTACTCCGACCCAGTTTGTGATTTCCGGGCTCTTATAATCAGGATTTTGGATTGTTTTAACCGTAAAAATAATATCATCAGCCGTAATTTCTTGACCATCGTGCCAAAAAATATTTTCTTTAAGTGTTACTTCGTAGGTTCTGCCGTCATCTTGAATCTTAAAACTTTCAGCAAGATCTGGGACAATTTCTCCTTTTTCGCTGTATTTCATCAGGCCGCTGAAAAGAACCTCTACCAAATCTCGATCAATATCACTGGTAGCGAGGACGGGATTGATAAATCGCGGCTGGCCTATTTCCCCCTCAATGTAGGCGCCGCCTCTTGTCGGTCTAATTTCCGTTTTTTCGAAGTAATATGTCCAACCGAGAAAAATCGCGGAAGAGACAAAACAGAAAGAAAGGATGGCAAAGATAATTTTTTCTTTTTGAGAAAGAACTTTGAAAAAATACTTACATTGCCAAAAACGAGGCAAGTTTTTTAGCCGTTTTGCAAAAAATTCGGAGATTTTTTTGGGAACTTCGCTCACGTTAGAATAAGAGATTGAGAATGCCGAGGACAACAAAAATAAAGCCGAAAACAACCGAAGCCCAGAAAATTTTTTTCTCGGCGCCTCTTAATGTTCGATAGATTGGTGTCTCTCGGCCCAAAAGCTGTCCGCCTTTTTGAAGGAGGATCGAAAGGACGAGAAGAACAGAAATGACAATCTGCGCAATCGCTAAAATGAGTTTCATATTGTTAAAATTGCTAAACTGTTAAGTTAAAGAGAATAACGAAGAACCGACCTCTAATTTTTATTTTCTTTGTAATGGAGAAGCTCTGCGGCAACAGTGATTAACAAACTGGTAAGAAAAAGAGGAATTATTCCTCTGATATCCAGCTCGGGAAAGAGAATATCTACTCCTTCTAAGATTAGCATATTGATGACAAAGTTAAAAAGGCCGAGAGTAATAATTCTTAAAGGGAGAGAAACGATTTTAAGAACCGGTTTGATAAAAGCATTGCCAAAACCAAGGATAAGGCCGCAAAAAAGAAAAATGCCTATTGATCCGGCAAAAGTTACGCCGGGAATGATTTTCGTCGCTGCCCAGAGGCCCAAAAGGCCAATAAGAGTATGAAACAAGAGTTTTCGTAACACATTTTTAGACTAACAGAAAAACAGAGAGAAGTCAACGAAATTCAAGCCGCAAGAATAAAGTATAAGGTATAAAGTATAAAGTATGAATTCTTTGCAAACCCCGAGTTTCCGCAAAGCGCATTTGGAATTCTTGTGGAACCTAAGGTTCCACAAAGAGCGATTTTGCGGAAACTCGGGGTTTGCAAGACTTAATTGGAGTTGAGGTTTGACTGACCGCTTGTTCAACTTACGTTAAAACCTTAATGTATTTATATAATAGTCATCAAGGTTCTGCTCGGCTCCGCCGAGCAGGTTCTTATATTAAACAGCAGATAATATCGCAAGTTGAACATTCATTTTGCAGGCCTCAGGGGTCCGCAAAACAGTATTAGATGAACCAGCGCAATTCCTTGCCAAATCCTGTTCTTGTGTTATTCTTTGGGGGAAAGCAGTACCTTGATTGTCCTCTCAAATAGCCGCTTCAGCTTGGAGAGCTTAGCTCTCCTTGCCAACCTGGATGCGCGCTCCAATCCATTCTGCCTTAGTCCAGGCAGAGCCTCAAGATTTTTTGTGTCGGCTATCTGTGATAGCGGACTCCGATACTTTTTCTTTTTTGCTCTGGCAAGGCATAAAAGAAGAGAACTGAACAGGAGGAAGAAATGATCATTACTATTGGGCCGACAACTGGGCCGACAGTGGACTTGTACATAACATACAGGTTCAGAGATGTTCTTGAGAAACTTGGCTTGAAGGTCATAGCGGTTTCTCGGGATAAATGGAGGGTGGTTGACGCGGAAACTGGTGCAGAGGTCGAGCTCTATCCTCATCACAAGAAGTATCTGTCCCGGCTTTTTCCGGGCATCAGTTTCAGCGAGGGCGCGGTCGCTACCAGCGACATTGAAGCGAAACCGACCCAGCCCGAGGCCGAGGTTGATGCCTGGCTTGCAGCGTCTTGCGACTGGTAGTTCGTAAAGATGAAAGGAGCAAGAAATGGAAATGGGAACAACGTCAGTACCGGTGGTCATTGACAGAAACACGATTGCCGAGGAGGGCGGACGAATTCCGGTGGAGGTCGAAGACCTCCGAAGGCTGCTCGATGCCGCACGTTTGCTGATTTTGATATGTGAAATTAGCAGCATCGGGGAACTTGGGACCCCGATATCGGACAGGGAACAGGAGCGCTTTGAGTGGCTTAGGGCGCTCGATGAGAAGTATCGACCTTTGATCGCCCTTAGCCATTTGTAGGGGCTAGTGGCGCCTGGCTTTGCCAGGCGCCATCTTTTTTTAGGGAGCTTAGCTCTCTTTTCTTGACAAATTAATCTTTTTCTCTAAAATAAGTTAGATTAGCAATCGGAAACTTGGTTTGCTAATTACTAATTAAAGATTAAATTAATAATTTCAGGAAGTTAAACTTCTTTTAATGATTATGAAAATATCTCCGCTTTCAGATTATATTCTGATTCAGCCCATCAAAAAGGAGGACAAAACCGAGACCGGCATTTTTTTGCCCCAGACCGCGGACAAAGAAAGACCGGAACAGGGAAAAGTCATTGCTGTTGGACCGGGCAAAAAGAATGATGAAGGCAAAATTATTCCCATGGGAATTAAGCCCGGGGACAAGGTTTTGTTTACAAAATATGGACCAAACGAAATAAAGGTTAACGATAAAGAATATTTGATTGCCAAGGAGGAAGATATATTAGCCGTGATAACAGAGGATGATGCTAAGGCTAAATAACCTTCTTAGCTATTCCGAATTAAAGTATGGCGAAACAAATTATTTATTCTTCAGAAGCGCGCCGCAAATTGAAAAATGGCGTAGACAAATTGGCCGACGCGGTAAAAGTCACTCTTGGCCCTGGCGGCCGGAATGTGGTTTTAGATAAGGGTTTTGGTTCGCCCACTATTAGTAATGATGGCGTGACTATTGCCAAGGAAATTGAACTTAAAGACAGGGTGGAAAATATGGGGGCGGAGATTGTTAAAGAAGTTTCCGAGAAAACGAACGAAACAGTGGGCGATGGGACAACGACGGCCGTGGTTTTGGCCCAATCTTTAATTAACGAAGGCCTAAAGCTGATTGAAGCTGGTTACATTCCCGCTGATGTCAATAGAGGGATTAAAGATAAAGTAGAGGCAATTGTAAGATTTTTAAAAAAGGCCTCTATCAAGATAGAAAACAAAGAAGATATTGCCAAAGTGGCGACTATTTCCTCGGAAAATGAAGAAGTGGGGAATCTGATTGCCCAGGTAATGGAAGAAATAGGCAAAGAGGGTGTCATTACTGTTGAAGAATCAAAAACTTTTGGCTTGGAAAAAGAAATTGTCAAAGGAATGAGGTTTGACCGCGGCTACATTTCTCCCTATATGATCACAGATGCCGAAAGAATGGAAACGGTTTACGAAGACCCATATATTTTACTCACTGACAAGAAAATTTCCGTGATTACAGAAATTTTGCCTTTGCTTGAATCTCTGGCAAAAAACGGCCACAAAGATTTGGTCATTATTGCTGACGATGTTGATGGCGATGCTTTGGCGACTTTGCTTATTAATAAACTTCGAGGGAGTTTTAATACCTTAGCGATAAAAGCGCCTGGATTTGGCGACAGGAAAAAGGAAATGCTTGAAGATATCAGCGTTTTGACCGGCGCTCAATTGATTTCTGCGGAAACAGGGATGAAATTAGAAGAAACTCGGATAGAAATGTTGGGTAAGGCGAGAAAAATAATTGCGGACAAAGATAACACCACGATTATTGAAGGAAAAGGTAGCAAGGAAAAAATTGAGGCGAGAATTCGTCAGATAAGAGCGCAAATAGAAAAAAGCGATTCCGAGTGGGACAAAGAAAAGCTTAATGAAAGATTAGGGAAATTAACCGGCGGCGTGGCTATTATCAAAGTTGGCGCGGCCACAGAGGTGGAGCAAAAGGCCCGCCAGCACAAAATAGAAGACGCCTTATCAGCCGCCAGAGCAGCGGTAGCCGAAGGCGTCGCCCCTGGCGGCGGCGTAGCTCTGGTGATTGCCGCCAAATTTGCCGAATTGTCAAGAAGTGGCGAGGAGAAAAATCTTTCCAAGTTGGAAAAAAGAGGCTACTTTGCCGGTCAGGAAATCGTGGAAAAAGCCTGCGAATCTCCTTTGCGCCAGATTATTCAGAATGCGGGAGCAGACGAAGTAACCCTTTACCAGATTTTGAAACAGATAGAAGAAGCTAAAGTTAAGGGTGGGGAGAATAATAGGATTGACTGGGCCTTGGGCTATAACGCGGTTAGGGGAGAAGTAGTCAATATGGTTGATGCCGGCATTCTCGACCCGACAAAGGTTATCAGATTAGCTTTGGAAAACGCGGCTTCAGCGGCTTCAATGTTTCTGACCACCGAAGCCATTGTTTCTGAGTTGCCAGAAGAAAAAGAAGGAAAGTCTTCTCCTTCAATGTCCATGCCGGAGTATTAAACTAAAAAACGGATTATTTTACGAAAAGCCCCTGATGGGGCTTTTCGTTTTGCCGGATTTGCCAAGAAAGGCAATTTGGATTATAATTTTAGAAGGGTAATCACTAATAATTTAGGATTTACCCAAAAGGTTTAGAAATTAAAAATCTAAAAATAAAAATATGATTAGTCTTGTAGGAATTATTATTATTCTTGCCGCTTTTGCTCTTTATTTAGTAGTTTCTTATAATAGTTTGGTTTCTCTGAAAAATAGGGCCAAAGAAGCGTGGTCTGATATCGATGTCCAGCTAAAAAGAAGATATGATCTGATTCCGAATTTGGTAGAGGCGGTTAAGGGTTACGCAGGGCACGAAAAAGAGCTTTTTACCAAAGTAACTGAAGCCAGGGCGAAAGCTATGGGAGCAGGGACGCCTAAGGAAAAAGCCGAGGCGGAAAACGTCTTAACCGGCACCCTAAAAAGTCTTTTCGCTGTTTCTGAAGCTTATCCGGACTTGAAGGCTTCGACGAATTTTTTGGAGCTTCAACGGGAATTGAGAGATACCGAAGATAAGGTTCAAGCTGCGAGAAGGTTTTACAATGCCAATGTCAGGGATCTAAACACTTCTCTTGAGACATTTCCCAAAAACCTTATTGGTTCAATGTTTGGCTTTGTTAAGATGGAATTTTTTGGGATAGAGGCAGTAGAAGAAAAAGAAGCGCCAAAGGTTAAATTCTAACACTTGAAGTTAACCTCGATTCCAACTTTCAACTATGTTTAACTTACGATATTAAACAGCAGATAATATAAGAACCTGCTCGGCTCCGCCTCGCAGAACCTTGATGACTATTATATGAATACATTAAGGTTTGATAAGAACCTGCTCGGCTCCGCCTCGCAGAACCTTGATGGCTATTATATAAATACATTTAAGGTTTTAGCGTAAGTTAAACATGAGTAACTTGCGGATCCTTAGGTTCCACAAGAATTCTAATTGAGTTTTGGGATTTTAAAGTTTATGCCTACTCTCTATACTCTTAAAGAAGTAAATATCAGGAGAACCTGGTTTTATTTATTTGGTTTTGTCGCTTTGATTCTTGTTTTGGGCTGGTTTCTTTCTTATTATTTTAACGACCAGGCGCTTTTTTCTTTTGCTTTGATCTTCACCGCCGCCACGACTTTCGTTTCCTACTGGTTTTCCGATAAGATTGTTTTGGGAATGGCAAGAGCGATTCCGATTGAGAAAAAAGACAACCCGGAACTTTACCGCTTGGTGGAAAATCTTTGTCTTACTGCCGGCCTGCCTTTGCCGAAAATTTATATTATTGATGATGGGTCGCCCAATGCTTTTGCCACTGGCCGCGATCCCAGTCATAGCGCCATTGCCGTTACCACAGGCCTGCTCAATAGCCTGGAAAGAAGGGAATTAGAAGGGGTGATTGCTCATGAATTATCGCATATCGGCAACCACGACACTCTTTTAGCGACAATCGTTGTTGTTCTAGTCGGTTTAGTCATTAGAGTTGTTGATTTGTTTTTTCGCAGCCGCTGGTTGGGAGGAGGAAGAGATAGAAAAGAAGAAAGGGGAGGAGACATTTTATTTTTACTCGGTATTGTTTTCTTAATTCTGGCGCCGATTATGGCGCAGCTTTTGCGTCTGGCAATTTCCCGTAAAAGAGAATTTTTAGCCGATGCTTCCGGCGCGCTTTTGACCAGATACCCCGATGGTTTGGCAAGCGCCTTGGAAAAAATTTCCCAAGATCCCAAAAGATTGATGGCGGCCAGTAATGCTACTGCTCATCTTTATATTATTAATCCTTTCAAGGGTCAAAACGGAGTTAATTGGTTTACAAAGCTTTTTATGACTCATCCGCCAGTGGAAGAACGGATTAACGCACTAAGGGAGATGAGTATTTAAAATTTTATATAAATCTGTTTCGATTAAATAAAATGGAAAGGTGCCGGAGTGGTTGAACGGGACGGCTTGGAGAGCCGTGCCCCTTACGGGGCTCGTGGGTTCGAATCCCACCCTTTCCGCAATCCTTCGCTAAAGCTACGGAATTGCATGCACTATACATATATTTTATTAAGTTCAAAATCTCATATTTTTTATTTCGGTTCGACAAATAATTTAAAAGAAAGGTTAGAACTACACAGCTCTGGAAAGGTACCATCGACGAAACCGCACATCCCATGGAAACTTGTTTGGTATTGTGGATTTGAAACAGAAAAACAAGCAAGAGATTTTGAACTTTATTTAAAAACAGGTTCTGGGAAATCTTTCGCTTATAAACGATTCGTTTCTGTAGCTTTAGCGAAGGATTTTGCTGATGGTCGTCAAGGTAGTCCGAAGCAAAAAGCGTAGGATACCCACCCTTTCCGCCATGCACCACGTAGGGTGCATGGCGAGCCCTAAACCCAACGTGGTTTAGGGACGCCATTAAACAAAGTAGGGTGCATGGCGAGCCCTAAACCCAACGTGGTTTAGGGACGCCATTAAACAAAGTAGGGTGCATGGCGAGCCCTAAACCCAACGTGGTTTAGGGACGCCATTAAACAAAGTAGGGTGCATGGC
>Ga0315274_10002409_pt1 | contig 28263 bp, 17 predicted proteins | sample YL17G02_20_MG_FD_203700 | JGI IMG/M metagenome (GOLD analysis project Ga0315274, IMG submission 203700) | Sediment microbial communities from Yellowstone Lake, YNP, Wyoming, USA - YL17G02_20 | ecosystem: Environmental > Aquatic > Freshwater > Lake > Sediment | place: USA: Wyoming | collected...
TTGCGGTCTGCTGTTGTGGACGGGGGGAACTGAACGGGTCCGGCGCGCGGATCTGACCGAGCAACCAGGGGTCAAATGGTGGAGATAGCCGGCAGGTCCAGGCGTCTCGCAAGGAGCCAAACCGCGATGACAACGAACGTGTCTGTTTCTTTGTTGGCATCCCTCTTCTCTTTCTGCCCGGTGTTCCTCCAGGGCGCCGAGGGCTGGGCGAAGGACCTCCTGGTTCCCGAGGCGTATCCTTCACTCGAGCAAGCGATTGAGGCGGCCGTTCCCGGAACGGACCGCGTGGTCGTCACGGACGGCGGCGCGCGCTCCGAGTCCGTTGTCGTGGCAAAGGATCTGACCCTCGTCTCGGATCCGCCCGGCGCCGGAATCGTCGGCGCGACGGCGAGCGGCCTGATTCTCAGGCGCGGCGCATCGACGGTGCGGGTTAGCGGCTTTACGATCAGCAACTGCGCGCAACACGGCATCCGGGTCGATCCGGGCGACGGATTCGGTGTGGACCTGACGCTCTATGGCGTCACGCTCCAATCCAACAAGGAACACGGCGTCGCGTTCGTCTCGGGGGAGAAGCACAAACTGCGCGCGGGCGGCGGCTGCGTCGCCGAAGGGAACGGCGGCGCGGGCGTCCACTGTTCCCTGCCCGTTCAGGAGAGGGCAGGCGTGATGGACGTGCGCCTCACCGGCATGCGGTTGTCGAGGAACGGAGGCGCGGGCCTGGAGGTCCTGCGCGAGGGCGAGACGGGCGCGCGGGACGACCTTGCCACGGTGACGCTGGAGAACTGTTCGATCACGTCCAACACAACCCAGGGGGTTCAGCTGGCCAATATGAGTTGCGCGCTTTCCGTCACGGGCTGCACCGTGGCGCTGAACCGGCAATCTGGGATCGTCGTCGGCGTGGGCGCGACGGGCAAAGTCGACGTCCGCCTCTCCAACACGTCGACGGGCCGGAACCGAGGGCATGGTCTATTGGCTGAGGGATCGGAGGTGGCCGTCGATGCAACCAACGGCTGCAAGTTCAACGGGAACGGACTGGACGGCATCGTCGTTCCGCGGGGGCGGAGGATAGCGCTGAATCTGTCCGGAAGCGAATGGGTGGGCAACCAGCGCGCCGGCCTGTACGTTAGTTCCACCGCGGAGACCGATGATGCTTCGGCCCTCGCGCAAGCGACGCTAGACGATTGCCTGATCCGCTCGAACCAGTTCGTCGGACTCAGTCTGTGGGGCAACACGAAACAGGTTCTGACGGTGACTAACTCCACGGTTGAGGGAAACCAAGGGGTGTACGGTCTCTGGGTGGATTCCCACGGCAAGGGGGCGGAAGCGCGCCTTTCGAACACTTCGGTCAGCAACAACGCAGGCTGGGGTCTCGGGATCGGCCCGAGCGACAGAGCGTTGATCGTCGCCGACGGCAACTGCGCGTTCGTCGGCAACACGGACGGAGGCATTCTTTCCGACATGCCGACGGACGTGCGGCTGACGGACTGCTCGGTGGCGCTCAACGGGGGGCCGGGCATCTCCCTCAGACGGCAGACAAGCGACCGCGACGGCGACGGCAGCCGCGTGTCGATCCGCAACGCGAACGTTCAGGGGAACGCCGGGCCGGGCATTTCGGTGGACGATCCCGTTCTTCTCTTGGCGCAAGGCGCCGCGGACGCCGCCGTCTCGGGGAACTGGACGACGCGGTGGGGTTTCCTCTCCAACAGCTGCAACGCCATCATCACGGATTCCGTCTTCAGCGGTAACGAATCGGGCGTCGTCTCTCCGAGAGTCGCGGGGGGGGCCTTCCTGACCGAGACCCTGGCGTGCACTCTGATCGAAGGGACGGACGGAGCTCCGACTGCGCCCCTTTCGCGCGTGACGGACGCAGGTTTTCTCCCCGCGCCCATCGATCATCTGACGAGTGCGACCTTCGCCGACCTCGAGGGCGGCTTCGCGAATCGCGACAGCGCCGCCGCCCTTCTGGAGATCGGCGATCTCTTTCTCGGGAAATGCGGCGGCGACGTCGCGCAGACGACGAGCGCGACCCTCGCCTATCTTCAATCGAGTCCTGACGCCGCCATCGCGTGCCGCCTCTTCCAGAACGCCGTCGGCGACCGCCTGCGCTTCGAAGACGCCGCCCATTGCGCCGCCCTCGCTTCGATCGTGGAGAGGCATCCGAACTCGGCCGTGGCGGACGCCATCTGTGCGGAGCTGGCGATGGAAAGCGTGCACTGGGCGTCGCTGGCCAAGGCGAAGAAGGACTTCGTGGCGAACTGCGCGGCGCCGCCGGGTTCTTTGGCCGGCATTCTGCTCGCCGCGCTGCCGGCGGATGGGACGTCCCGCGAGACGGCGCTGGCCGCGTTCCGCACGGCTTACGACAAGGCGGGGGCCCAGCATCCGGCCGGCCGGGAGAAGGCGCGGGGGGCTTTCTCCCATCAGGCCGAAACGTCCGGCGCCGCGGACGTGGACCTCTACGTGCGCCGGTGCGAGGTCCTGACCGACTGCCTGCGTCAGGCGAGGGCGTGGCACGACCTCGGCAAGCCCGCGCGGAGTCAGCGCTTTCTTGCGCTGGCGCGTCGGGCGCGGACCGCCTTCCAGCCGGCGCGACCCACGGCCTACTTCCTTCCGGAAGAGTTGCAGGCGGCTTTTCAAGACACGAAGCAAGCGCTGGCAGACGCGCCCGCCGCAACCGTCGAGAAGACGCTCGAACTGACGCTGGGAGACGACGCGCCCGCCACCGCCACGGAACGCCTGAACGTTCGGCTCTCGGCTTTGGGCGCGCTTGCGTACCTCGCTTCCCAAGCCCGCGCCTTGCCCGAAATGCCGCCGGATTTGGCCGCCGGGTCCCTGGAAAACGATCTCCGCGCGGTCTTCCGCGACGACCTCTTGGCGCTCTTGCAGGGAGGCGCGGACCCGGAGGTCTTCAGGAGGCACGTCTTCTTTCTGGAAAGGACGCTGCTTCCCTCCATGAGTCGGGACGAGGCCGTGGCCATGCTGGACCGGCTCGCCGCGCAGGCCGGTTCCGCACTGACGCAACCCTCGAGGCTGAGCATCGAGGGTCATCATTCTCTGGCCCGTCTCTATCGTGGACTCGCGAGCCCGACGCAGGAGGCCGCGCATCTGAGATCCGTGGCGGACCTGAGTCCGGTTGCCCAGGAGGTCGTTGCGGCCTTGAACCGATTGACGGAGTTGTACGAGAGTTTCTGGAAACTGCCCGGGCGGGCGATCGAGACGCAACGCGAGATCGCGTCCGATCTCCCCGGAACCGAGCACGAGTGGGCCGCGAGGCTGAAGATCGCCAGGATTCTCTACGACCAGAAGGACTACGCCCAGTCCATCGTCGCGCTGACGGACCTGATCGACAAGATGTCGGCGGACTTCCCCGAGGACGAAGTTCGAACCCTCCTCGGCCTGGCCCACATCGGAGCGAAGAGTTTCAGCGACGCGCGCGCGGAGCTGGCTCGCGTCGCAGCCATGAGCGAGAGCAAGCATCGCCCGCAGTGTCTTTACCTGACGGGATACGCTTTCGTGTGCGAGCAGAAGTACCCGGAAGCGCTTGAGCCCTTCTTGGAGCTGGCGGCTTCCCATCCAGACAGTCCCTTTGCCGAGAGAGCGCGGCCCTTCATCCGGGACATTCGCGACTCGCAATGGGGCCGGTAGGATCAGGAGCCGTGCAGCGCCGGCGGGCAGAGCCCTTACACGGCAGAGCCCTTGCGCGGTGGAACTCTTACGCATTGCTCGGAAGATGCCGTCGGCGAAGGCCCCACATTCAGGCGTTGTGCCCTACTTGACAGGATCAACAAGATCAACATGATGGCAAAGCCTTGCGGCAAGGTTGGAATCCTGTTCATCCTGTCTGACTTCCTATGCACCCTCGCGCCTTTGCGCGAGATTTCCCCCTCTCAACGCGGAGAGGCGTCTCCGACGCATCGGAGCGGAGAACGCGTCGGCGCGCCGGCACGATGCCAGCGATACGTTTGCGGGCGACCCGCCAAAAGGGCGACTGTCCCCGTTTCCATTTCATTTTCAATCTGCATTCCCTTTCTTGGCCGCCCAATCCGGCCTCAGCCCCCTAGCTGCTGGGGAATGCCCGCCGGCATATCGCCGCAGAAACGGCAGAAATCTCCCTGGCTGCGCGTGCCGTTCGTGGCCTCATACACCAGGTTGGGGTACACCGGCTTGGTGTATGGATTTCCTTCCCCATCAGTCATATCCATTTCCGGGTGGAGGTACGCGAACGGGTAGTGCTCAATGCCTGACTCCAGTTTGTCCGGCCCATAGCAGGAGACGACGCACCCCTTCCTGGGAAGCAGATCGCCGTAAACGCTCGGATTAGCTGCGGCCATCATCGGTCCCCAGAATCCGCCGTAGTTGATGTAACGATACGCGGGGATCCAGTTGGGATCGCCGGCGTAACCATGGAGCCTCATCCAATCCTTCGGAATAAAGGGATCGAGCAAGGCAACGGAGGAGAGATAGGCAACGGGCGTTGTGAGATCGAAGACTTCGTAGATGAGGGTGGCGCCGGCGCCCGGGTAGGCGTTGTTGTCCACCACATACGCTTCCAGCGCTGTCGCAACGGAACGATGGTCGGCCTTGACGCGCGAGATCTTCGATCGCACCTGCGCCTCCAGGAAATTGGGGACGGCTATCGCCGCGAGGATCGCAATAATGGCGACAACGATCAGGAGTTCAATCAGCGTGAAACCTCTCAGATGTCTTCCCATTTCAGTTATCCTTTCTTCGCCCATCTCGGAGCGTGATGCAAGCTCGGTTGGCTTTCCGCGACTTGACGTCTTTACTCTCTGGCAGTCAGGATATCCCCGCTCTCGCCGGGTGTCAAGGAGAGGAATGCTTGGCGCTCGGGTCGCCCCCACCCCACCGACAGGGGCAAGCGCCCCTTGCTCAGGGCATCCTGTCGCCCAAGCCAGAGGAATCCTGCCGCCTCTCGGGCGAAACGCAACAGGGCAGTCACCGGGGGCTGCCTACTTGAAGGGCCGGTGGGGATGGAGCGGAAAACCCGGGACAAATGCCGTTTTCCCGTTCTCTTTGTCCCCGCTTTCCTTCCGCGAGGCGTGCCGGGCGCAGGTCATTTCAAGTCGTAACTCTCGCCTCGGGTCGTTTCGAAGACGCAGACTCCTTCTTCCGGGGTCTTCGTCTCGACCTTCCGGTTGCCGCTCCAGACGCCGAGGGGAACCGCTGATCGCACGCGGCATGGCCCGCCGACGCGCGATCGAATGGCGGCTTGCGTGAGTCTGCCGTCGGCCCAGGTCATGTCGACTTCAAAGCCGCCGCGCGCGCGGAGACCGGTCGCGCGGCCGTTCGGCATGGAACTGGGGAGGGCGGGGAGGAGGTGGATCTCGCCCGCGTGGCTTTGGAGAAGCATTTCGGCCATGCCGGCCGTTGCGCCGAAGTTGCCGTCGATCTGGAAAGGCGGGTGGTTGTCGAAGAGGTTGGGCAAGGTCGAGCGTTGGAGAAGAGCGCGGTAGTTCTCGTAGGCCTTGTCTCCTTCCTCCAGGCGCGCCCAGAGGTTGATGACCCAGGCGCGGCTCCAGCCCGTTTGTCCGCTGCCGTGTTCGAGGCGCCGCTCGAGGGACCTGCGCGCGGCGGCGGCCAGCTCGGGCGCGCCGCGCAGCGTGAATTGGCTCTCCGGGTGCAGGCCGTAGAGATGGGAAAGATGGCGGTGGCCCGGCTCGGTTTCATCGAAGTCTTCGATCCACTCCTGAATGCCGAAGCGCCCGATCTGGTCCGGCACGAGGCGTGCGCGGGCGTCTTCGAGTTTGCGGCGGAAGTCCTCGTCCTTGCCCAGTATCTTCGTCGCCTCGATGCAGTGCGCAAAGAGGCCGCGGATGATCTGCATGTCGATGGCGGGCGCCATGCCCACCGCCGAATCCTGGCCGTCCTTCGTCCGAAAGGCGTTTTCGGGCGACATGGAAGGACACGTCACCAACCGCCCCTGCTTGTCCTCGATCAGGAACTCGAGGTAGAACGCGGCGGCTTCCTTCATGATGGGGTAGGCGCGTTCGCGAAGAAACTTCTTGTCGAGTGTGAAGAGGTAGTGTTCCCACAAGTGGAAGCAGAGCCAGCCGCTGCCGCACGGCCAGTAGCCGTAACGCGCGTTGTCGCCGGGGGTGGTCGCGCGCCAGATGTCGGTGATGTGGTGGGCGACGAAGCCGTTGCAGTTGTAATGGACCTTCGCCGTTTTGCGGCCCGGCTCGACGAGCTCCTCGATCAGGTCGAACAAGGGTTCGTGGCATTCCGAGAGCCCCGTCGTCTCGGCGGGCCAGTAGTTCATGGCAAGGTTGATGTTCAGCGCATACTTGCTTCCCCAGGCCGGGTGCGTCTCGTGGTTCCAAATGCCTTGGAGATTCGCGGCCTGGGTCCCCGGGCGCGAACTCCCCATGAGCAGATAGCGGCCGTATTGGAAGTGGAGGACGGCCAACTGGGGATCGTCGGCGCCTGCGCGCACGAGGCGGAGGCGTTCGTCCGTGGGAAGAGGATCGTTAGGACCGCTGCCGATGTCCAGCCGTACGCGGTCGAAGAGGGCGCGGTGATCGGCGATGTGGGCCTTGCGCAGCTCTTCGTAGGTCTTCTTGGCCGCCGCGCGAAGCGCCGCCGCGCACTCGATTTCGGGTTTCCCGCTCGTGCCGTCCTTGGGATTCACGAAGGACGTGTCCATGGCGAGAAGCAGCACGGCCTCGTTCGCTTCCTGGACGTCCAGCTCGCCGTCGACCACCTCGACCGAGCCGCCATTCACCCGAGCCTGCGCATGCGCCTCAAAGCGCACGCCCGGACCGTACCAGTCGGCGATCAGGACCGTGTGCGAGATCAGGTGCTCTTCCTTCTTGAGATCCTTCTTGCCCATCCATTGTCCGTGCAGGGCAATGGCATTGTCCCGGATCTTCTCGATCTCGAACTTGTGAGGCGAAGCGAGCTTCGCCCGAAAGGAAACCTTGCCCGCCTTGTCCGCTGCAAGGCGCACGACGATGACTTGGTCGACGGCGGACGAAAAGACCTCGCGCGTGTAGCGAACGCCCCCGCAGCCATACTCCACGGTCACGATCCCCGAGGGCAGTTCGAGTTTCCGGCGGTAGTCGACGATCGCGCCGCCCTCGTCGAAAGAAAGGGTCAGATCGCCCAAGGTCGTGTAGGTTTGTAGAAAGCGGGGCCTGCCGCCGAGCAATTCGTCGGCCACCTTCTGCGCCTCGGCGTACTTCCCCTGAAAGACCAGCTCGCGCGCCTTCGCCAGATGGTTGATGGCGTCGGGATTCGTGGGATCATAGGGTCCCCCGGACCAGAGCGTATCCTCGTTCAGTTGGATCCGCTCCTCCCCGATCCCGCCGAAGACCATCGCCCCCAATCGTCCATTGCCGACGGGAAGGGCCTCGGCCCATTCCTTGGCCGGTTGGCGGTACCAGAGGGAGAGGGGTTCCTCGGGGACCGGCGCTTCCCCCGTCAGAGTGTAATCCTTCGTCGAGGCGGAGTTCTCTTGGGGCGGTTCGTCGGAAGACATTCGATTCCTCGCTTTCGATTGGTCTCCTGCCGCAGGGCGAGTCAATCCTACGGTCGAGGTCATCAGAGCGGCAAGCGCGAAAAACAAGAGGATCCGCCCCCGTCTTGCCGGGTTCTGCTGGGGCATCCGATTCTCTGCTAGGGGAGATTTCCCGATCATCGTCTGACTCCTCTCAAAGGTCTGGGGCGCCCGCCCAAACGGGCGAACGCGATAGCCCAAAGCGGCGTAGGGCGGGGCCTTGCGCCACCGTTTGGCGCCGACTGCGACTCCACGGGCGAGGCCGCGCCCCGCCCTGCGGCATTCCCCGTCCTCATGTTGATGGGCGCTCCGGGCTTTTGTGCTTCTCACGAAGGAGGGCCTCGTAGAAAGCAAGCAGTCGCGGGAAGACGGCGTCGTTGCTGCATTCCTCCCGAGCGAAGGCGGCGACCCGCGACGATAGGCGCCGGCGGAGCGCGCCGTCCACGATCAGTTTCTCCATGGCATCGGCCAAGGCTCCGGCGTCTCCCATCGGGTAGACCAGGCAGTTCTCGTCCGGACGGAGAACGTCGCGCGTGCCCCCCGTCAGAGTGCCGATGACGGCCATGCCGGCCGCAAAGGCCTCGACGACCGCGCCGGGGAGTCCCTCGTGCACTTCGGAGGTGAAGAGGAACACGTCGCGATTGCGATACTGCTGAGGCATCGCTTCGTGGGGAAGAGAGCCGAGGTAGCGTACGCGGTCGTTCCAGGGAGCGGAACGCAGTCGTTCATGAAAGCCGCCTTGCTCGAGCTCGGGATCGATGGGTCCGCAGAAATCCACGGTCCAGCCGACTGGGCGGCGGCGGAAGAGATCGTCCAGCGCGTCGAGGGTTGTGAGCGCTCCTTTTGCCTCGCACAAGCGGCCCGCCCAGAGAAAACGCGTCGGGCCGTTCGGGTCTTCCTCGCGGCGACAGTCAAGGCGGAGGGGCTCCGTGAAGTTGAACAACTCCGGATCGTAAGTGATGTATGAGACGTGGGTTCTCGCGAAATGAACGTTGTGTGTCCCGAGGAGTTCGCCGAGCGCCTTTGAGACGAGTACGGCGTTCTCGGGCCGCCATGCGCTGACGTCGGGGGTGAAGAGAGCGCGGCAGAGAGCGCGCAACGGAGGCTTCACGAGTCGTCCCCACCAGGAATGCGCCGGCCGGCTCCAGAATTGCGGAAGACCGTTCGCTGTCCGAAACTCCGCGGCCCACTCGTCCATGAGGTGGTAGATGAGCGGCGGCCCGGCGGGTCGCTCAGCCTGGCGCTGCGCTTCCAGAACGATGCCCGAGGCGAGTTTGCGCATGTTCCAGAGAACCACTACGTCCGGCTTGAACTCGGCGAGATGTCGGCGAAAGCGCGCCAGATCGCGCCACTCGCGTCGCCAGTATCCCAGGTCCGCAACGTCGCGCCAATAGCGCAGCTCCAGCTCGCGGAAGACGCCGACGGGGTCGGTGAATTCGAGTTCCGGGGCCGCTGATTCGGGAAGATCTCCCTCCCGGCGGAAGTCGCCGGTCAGAACGCGCACGCGGTGTCCAGCGCGGCAAGCCCATTCCGCCACGCGAGCGCAGTGCAGTTCGTAGCCGCCGATGTAATGCGGGGGGTAGTAATTCGTGACAAAAAAGATGCGCAACGGATCCTCCGGCGCCGCGGCGCGCTACTGCGATGGGGTCCAGAGGGTCGCGCCGGGCACAAGCCAGTGAAGAATGCCCTGTCGGGCGAGGGCGTCCTTCAGTTCGACACAGGCGATCGCCCCCTCGTAGACGCGAACCTGCGTTTTCTCGTCCTGGGTGATGAGAAAGGCGATCAGCCGCTCGAGAACGGGAGCGTCCCCTATCAGGAGTACGGTTTCGTGCTCCAGCTGATCGATGAGTCTTCGGACAATGCCCTCCGCCTGAGTTCGACCGTCAAGCGTGTTGCTGACTTGCGGCTCATGCTCGTAGCCGCAGGCCGCCGCGACGATCTCGCCCGTGATGCGGCTGCGCGGCAGGGAGCTCGTGACGATGAGCTCGAATCCCCCGAGCAGCTCATGGATGCGCTTGGCGGCCCGGCGCGTGTTGTCCAGCCCCTCCTGCGTCAGCGGGCGCATGTAGGAGTCGGGATGGAGCAGGCTTGAAGCCTCGACCTGGGCATTCGACAGGAAGAACAGGTACATGGAATCGTTTCCTCCCGAGTTTTCCGGAGGCCGCCCTCATCAGACGATGTCGGACCCGGGGGTCCGCGGCGCCCAGGATCTGTCAAGGCCGGTCGGGGCTTCGCCGGCGCCTGCCTTCGACGCTGGAGTTCAGGACCCGCGGATTCTGGAAGTGGCAAGAGTCATCGCCAGCCGCTCCAGAAGCGCCTCCGCTTCGGCGCGGGGCACGCGTGGGTCATTCACGGCAAAGTAGAATGAGAACTGCGCCCCCGCGGCGCTCTGCGCGTACCCCGCCAGCGCGGGAATCCCGTGCGGGAGTCCTGTAACGGCGACGATGCGCGCAGCCGCCTCCGGCGTGAGCTCGCGCACCGTGACGAAACGATCTCTCAGCGTTCCCGATCGCCCTGCCCTGGCGAGGGATTCTCGGTACACTTGCGCATCCGGGTGACGAGCCATGAGACTCAGCAGGCGCGCCATGAACAGCGGCGTCACCGAGTCGCGCTGCGAGAGGCCCGAGCCGTCCACGATTGTGATCTTCGTGTCGTCCATGCGCGAACGATTGAGAAAGGCGCGCACCGCGGAACATCCCCCCTCGAAAGACCCCTTGCCGATGCTTCGCTGCCCCAGGGTCTTCAGCAGCATCTCCGCATAGAAGCTGTGACTGTCCCTGTTGGCGACGCCAATGATCTCGGACAGCGGCGGAGACACGTGCACCGCTACGGGCCAGGTTCCGGACGTCGCCGATTGCGGATCTTTCACCTCGCCGATGGGGAGAGCGGGGCCTTCCACCCGAATGCCCTCTGCCAACAGCGTCTCACGCAACACCGTCGCGAAGAACTTCGCTGGGTCGTGGACCGACGCTCTGGCGTGATGCGGCAGGCGCGGGGGAATCAGGCCGCGGCCCCGGATCAGGTTCGAGTCCTTCTCGCGGAGAAAACTGACCTCTGCGCCTGCCCCCTTCTCTCCCGTCAGGGCGCCGTTGTGGAAGATCACGTACTCAGTCGCGGGGAGGAGAGTGAAGCGCGTCTGCTTTCCTGCCCGCCTTCCCCCGCGCCAGAACACGTCCATGCAGTTCTCGTTGAAAGAAAGGGCGGACACTTGAGCCAAGAACCACTCCCCCCGGTACTGGACGGGCCAGCCGGGGCCTTCTCGCTGACCGTCGAACGCGCGATCGTCCCCGACGATTGCGCCGCGAATGCGTGTGACGCCGAGAGCCCGAATGTCATTCGCCCAGCGCCGGAAAACGGCGACCGCGCCTGCCGGGTCTTCCTCAAACCGACCGCCCAGAGTGGGGTCGCCTGAGCCGCTAACGATGAGATCTCCCTGAACCGCGTTTCCCACGAGTTCCCCGCTGAAGCGCACCGTCGTGCGGTAGCGGAAGCTGGCGCCCAGGCTGTCCAGCGCCGCGGCCGTCGTGACGAGTTGGAGGGCCGGACCCGGCCGGATCGGGTCGTCGCCGTGGTGGTTAAACACGACTACGGGCGCATGAGTGTCCTCGACGTAGACATATACGCGCGCCGGATCCAAAGCTCCATCGAGCGCTTTCCGAATCTCCCGCTCAAGGACCTCGTAGTTGCTTTGCGGCGGAGGAAGGACGGGAACCGGGGCCTTCTTCAGATCGACACTCGGGGAACTCACTCGATCCGCCGGAGTGGGCGCTTGCGCGGTCGACGTGGTTTCCTCACTCGAAGATGGCAATCCCGTGGACGTTGCGTCGTCGCCCGCGCCCACTGGTTGATCAGACGGATTCGCTCCCTGTTCCAAGGGGATGGTCTCTATCATGGGTCTCGGTTCGATCGGCGCAGGGGGATCCTGGGCCGACACGGATGAAGACGGGACCCCGACGCCCGCGCCCAGAAGGGCGAGGAAAACAACGGCGCGTACGGTTGGCCAGTTTTGGGGCAGATTGATCATCGGACAGCCCTCGGGCGCGAGCAGGGCCAGGCCCTGAGCCGACCCAGGATTCGGCGCGCCCGGCGCGTGAGGCCCGGCCAGGACAGCGGATTGAGGCGCGGCCCCCCTGGACCCGTTGCGGGACCGCCCGCTTCCCTGGCTGCGAGCCATTCCGCGGCGCGGCGGCGGGCCAAGCCATTGTCGGGAAACGAAAAAGGAATGCCCGGCAAACGGACCCCGTTTGCGCTGAGGTCGCGAGCCCGAACCGGATCGGCCGCCCAGTCGGCCAGCTCGCGGCAGAGCCGCGCGGGGTCATAGGCTTCCAGGAGACAGCGCCGCGCCTCCTCCGTTCGCCTTTGGGTCTCCTCCGGGCGGCGTTGCGCCGCCTCCAGGATGCGGTCCGCCAGGCTCTGAGAGTCCCCCGCCTCGAAAGTGTCGATCAGACCGCGATCAGCCAAGTCCCGCGCCAGCTCGCACCCGTTCGTTGAAATGACGGGCAGACCCGCGCAGATCCATTCGTGCATCCGCGTCCGCGTTCCCAGTTCCCCCTCGAGCACGGCCCGGTCGCAATTCACCGCCACGTCGGCCTGGAGGTAGTAATCCGGCACCTGGCGCGTTTCGACCCAGCCGGCGAAATGACAGCGTTCGGCGAAAGGCGATGCGTCGATCTGGCGGCGGAATCGGCCGAACGTGCGGTCGTCATGTCCCTCGATGGCGCCCCCCGTCGAGAGGTAATGAATCCGAGGCTCGCGCTCCATGGCCCGGATCAGAGCGGCCGCCAGGGTGTCCGGGTCCGCCCATGTGTTATAGCCGCCCGTCCAGAGAACGACGAACGCGTCCTCGGGGACGACTTTCCCTCTCACCGCCGTTCCCCCCGGGCTGAAACGACGAAAAACGGCGGCGGCCGGGATGCTCGTCACGAGGGATTCGCCGCTCGTGAAACGGTTCAGCCGCCCGCAGGCGCCGAGTTCGCCGATGAGGGCGCAACGCTGGGCCTCGCTGCAGCCCGAAAACCGGTCGCCCCGCAGGAGCGCGGCGATCACCATGTCCCACTGAGGGGCGATCCCCTCGTCCGACCCGTAGACGTCGGCCAGGGCCTGGCGTTCGGCCATGGGATGCCCGAAGAAGTCGCACCACAGGGGCAGATCGCCGCAGGAGACGGCGCACGCCTCGTTCATCACGTCGGTTGTCGATATGACGGCGTCGTAGGATTGCGCCGCGAGCCGGCGGGAGACCAAAATGCTCGGCGCGGCAGGCTCGAGACCGACGGAGTCGGCCGCGATCTCGCGCTGTCCGTCCGCGTCCCTTTTCTCCGTGAGTCGCATCCGAAGCACGCCGGCGCCTCCTCCCGAGATCGCCTCGCCAAACCGCGCCTCGAGCAGATCGACCGAACAGCCCTTCTCAAGCAGCGCGCGCGAGAAGGCCCAAAGCCGAAGGCCGGGCGCATGGAGACGGTCCGGGCTGCCGAGAGGAATCGGCCCCACGCCGCACAAGAGCGCTCTCCGGTTGGATTCCGTTCGCGCCATCCTTTTTGCCTTTGTCCCGGGCGGTCGGCTCGCCAAGCGCCACGGGATCTCCTGCAGGGAGCCAACTGCTGCGACTGCGGACTTGGGTCATCCCCTCCCTGGAAGCGAAGCCGCTCGGGAAAGGCCGCGGCCCCGTCCCTCGTTCCGAAAGGGAAGCTTCACCGTCATCATCCCCGCCCATGGAGCGCCGGTCAAAGAAAAAAGGAACCGCCGGAGGAATTCGCGCTTCCTCAGCGCATCCCGCTGTCCCTTGCGGGGGACAACAGACACCGCCAAGGGAATGTATTGCCTACCCGCCGGCCAAACCGGAGTCCAGGAAACGCTTGACGTCGCCGCCCGTCGGAGTAAGATTCGGTTATGCCATCGGCACGGGGGGACGTTGCGACTCCTGCACCGTGAGATCACACCCTTGAGGGCTCGTCTATGAAGCGGCACGGCGCTCGGTTGGACACGCGCTTCCCAATCCGGTCCCTGACGACGCTCGCGTTCCTTACGGCGGGCCTGGTCGGCTGGCTCGGGTATGAGGGCTACCGGGCCTACCGCGTCGCCGATTTCACGGAGAAGCGGGGTTTCAGGATAGAGGAGCTGCGCGGGATCATTACGCATCTCGACGAGGCGTTGACGATGTCTTGCCGCATGGCCGCCGTAACCGGCGACTCCGCCTGGGAGGTGCGCTATCTTCGGTTTGAGCCGGAGCTGGAAGCCGCCATCCGCGAGGCAATCGAACTCGCTCCCGACGCCCAGGGCGGCGAGGCGGCCGCCCGGACCGACGCGGCTAACAGGAAACTGGTCGAGATGGAGAAGCGCGCTTTCGGTCTGATTCACGAGGGGCGCCTGGGGGAAGCGCGCGCGCTCCTCGTCAGCGAGGATTACGAGAGCCAGAAAGAGATGTACGCCAAGGGGATGGCGGATCTCGGCCTCGGTTTGAGGCGCTTTGCCGGCGTCGCCGCGCTGTCGGAGCGGAAGTGGGCTTTTCTGCGCGTCGTAGCGGCGGTCGTCATTGTGGCGGCGCTGGCGATCGCGTGGCTCTTGCTTCTTCGCGTTATGATGGGGTGGCGGGCGGATCTCTTGAAGGCGCATGAGGAGAGCAAGAGACGCTCGACCGTGCTGGACGGGATCAACCGGGCTCTTGTTGAAGCGCTCAAGTGCGAGAGCGATGAAGAAGCTGCCCGCGCCTGTCTGGCCGTGGCGCAAGGAATAACGAACAGCAAGATCGGGTTTGTCGGCGAGGTCAACGCGACGGGCCGCTTCGACACCATAGCGCTCAGCAACCCGGGATGGGACGCCTGCACGATACCGAGGTCCGAGAGCGCCGTCATGCTCAAGAACATGGAACTTCGCGGCATCTGGAGTCGAGCGCTGAGAGAGGGAAAGTCTCAGATCGTCAACGATCCCGCCTCGGACCCGGATCGAGTCGGCATTCCCGAAGGGCATCCGCCGCTGACGTCTTTCTTGGGCGTCCCTCTTACGCAGTCAGGGAAGACGGTCGGGATGATCGGTCTAGCCAATAAGGACTCGGGCTTTGACGCCGCCGACCGGGAGGCGGTGGAAGCGCTGTGCGTTGCCTTTGTCGAGTCCCTGAGCCGGAAACGGGCGGAACAAGCGTTGCGTCTCGACGAGTCCCGTCTTGAAGCGCTCTTGGAACTCAGCAAAATGGCCCATGAGCCCGTCGGTAAGATCACGAACTACGCCCTCGAGGAGGCCGTGCGGCTGACGAAGAGCAAGATCGGCTACCTCGCCTTCATGAACGAGGACGAGACGGTCCTCACCATGCATGCCTGGTCCAAGCACGCCATGAAGGAATGCGCCATCGCGGACAAGCCCATCGTCTACCCCCTCGAAGACACGGGCCTCTGGGGAGAAGCCGTACGGCAAAGAAAACCGATCATCACCAATGACTACCTGGCCCCGAGCCCCCTGAAGAAAGGATATCCCGAAGGTCACGTGGAAGTGATCCGACATATGAACGTGCCAATCTTCGACGGCGAGCGGATCGTTGCGGTGGCGGGCGTTGGGAACAAGGACCGAGACTACGATGACGCGGATGTTCGACAGATCGCCCTCCTGATGCAGGAGATGTGGCGAATCCTCGAACACAAGCGCTCCGAGGAGGCCTTGCGCAGGCATCGAGAGCAACTCGAGGAGTTGGTTCAGCAACGAACGAGCGAGCTCCAGAAGGTCAATGAGCGCCTGGAACGGGAGATCGGGGAGCGCGAGCAGGCGGAGACGGCTCTTCGGGAAGAGCGCAACCTTCTGCGCACTCTCATAGACAGCCTGCCGGATTATATCTACGTGAAAGACAGCAAGAGTCGCTTCATTCTCAATAACCAGGCGCATCTCAGAGTACTGAGAGCAAAGACGCAGGAGGAAATCCTCGGGAAAACCGACTTCGACATCTTTCCCTCTGAACTGGCGGCCCCGTACTACGCTGATGAACAGACCGTCATGGACTCGGGACAGCCCTTGCTGGACCGGGAGGAGGTGACGATCGATCCCCTCGGCCGCAAACAGTGGCTCAGAACCGAGAAGGTGCCTTTTCGGGACAGCCACGGCGCGGTCGTCGGCCTCATGGGCATCAGCCACGATATCACCGCCCGCAAACGGGCCGAAGAGAAACTCGACGAGACGATGAAGGAGTTGGAGCGTTCCAACAAGGAGTTGGAGCAATTCGCGTACGTGGCGTCGCACGATCTTCAGGAGCCGCTGCGAATGGTGGTCAGCTTCCTGCAGCTTCTTGAAAAGCGCTACAAGGGGAAGCTCGACGCCGCGGCGGATGAGTTCATCGCGTTTGCCGTGGACGGCGCGGCGCGCATGAAAATGCTGATCAACGACCTCCTCGCGTATTCCCGCGTCGGCACGAAGGGAAAACCGTTCGAGGCGGTCGAGCTCCAGACGGTTCTGAATGACGCTCTGACCAACCTGAAGGTGGCGATTGAGCAGAGCGGCGCCGCCGTCACTCACGATCCGCTGCCAACCGTCATGGCCGATCCCGGCCAGATGGTGCAGTTGTTCCAGAATCTGATCGGCAACGCCATCAAGTTCCGTCGCGACGAAGCGCCGAGAGTGCGCGTCGGCGTCGAGGAAAGAGGCGGGGCGCTCCAGCTCTTCGTCCGGGACAATGGCCTGGGGATAGACCCGAAGGACCATGAGCGGATATTCGACGTGTTTCAGCGACTCCATGGGCGCGACGAGTACGAGGGAACGGGGATCGGCCTGGCGATCTGCAAGAAAATCGTCACGCGACACGGCGGGAGCATTTGGGTGGAATCACAACTGGGGACCGGATCGACCTTCTACTTCACAATCGGCGGTCGAGGAGGTGACGTGTCATGAGTGAAGAAGTGATTGGCAAACCGATCGAGATTCTTCTGGTTGAGGACAATCCGGGCGACGTGCGTTTGACTCGGGAAGCCCTCCGAGACACAAAGGTGCACAACAGGCTAAGCGTCGCTCAGACCGGGCTCGAGGCCCTCGCGTTTCTCAGACGCCAAGGCAAGCATGCAACGGCGCCGAGACCCGACCTCATCTTGCTCGATCTGAACCTTCCCCTGAAGAGCGGGATGGAGGTCCTTGGCGAGATAAAGGGAGATCCGGATCTCAGGACCATTCCGGTCGTCATCCTGACCACCTCAGAGGCGGAGACGGACATAATCAAGGCGTACCACCTGAACGCCAATTGCTACGTGACGAAACCGGTAGGTCTCGAGCAATTCATCGAGGTCGTGAACAGCATCGAGAATTTCTGGCTGACCGTTGTGAAACTGCCAAAGAGCGAGCAAGATGGCCGATCGCACAATCAGGGTCCTATTGGTTGAAGACAACCCGGGTGACGCGCGGATCATTGAGGAGACTCTGACGGGGGTCACGGACTCCGGATTCGCGTTTCATTGGGTTGATCGGCTTTCGAGAGCGATGGAATATCTGAAAGAAACCGATGTCAGCATCATCTTGCTGGACCTCTCGCTCCCTGACAGCCACGGTCTCGACACGTTTGGGCGGATACATGGAGAGGCGCCGGATACTCCCATCATTGTACTCACGGGCCTTGACGACGAGGAGGTGGCGGTGAGAACCGTGCACCAGGGCGCGCAGGACTACCTCGTTAAGGGATGTGTTGACGGTCACCTCCTCGTTCGCGCCATCCGTTACGCCATCGAGCGCAAGGAAGCGCAGAAAGAGATGTCCCGTTATGCCGAGGAACTCCGGGCTAGGAATGTCGAGATGGAAACCGAACTGAGCATGGCCCGCGAGATCCAAATGGCGTTCTTGCCCAAGGACCCCACCGTCTTCCCTCAAAAGGGCGCTTCCGGGGACATTGCCGTGCGCTTCTGCCATCGCTATCAGCCGACGGAGGCCCTCGCCGGCGATTTCTTCGACGTCCTGGAAATCTCTGACGCGGAGACGGGCGTGTTGATCTCCGACGTAGTGGGACACGGCGTTCGCGCGGCCCTGATCACAACGTTCCTGCGCGGACTGGTTGAGCGCCTAAGACCCGTTGCCGCCGATCCCGCCCTTTTTCTCACGGAAATGAACCGGAGTTTCATGGCGGCTTTGCACGAATCGGGCTTCCCCGTGTTTGCATCCGTCTTCTACTTGGTTGTGGACGTTCGGAAAGCTGAGGTGCGATGCGCGAACGCGGGGCATCCAGCGCCTCTGCGAGTGCGGCCCGATCGAGGCGTGGTGGAGGCGTTGTCATCGGATCATCGAACACGAGGACCGGCGCTTGGCTTGATGGAAGGCTTTGCCTATCCCCTGATCCAGAATCCCGCTGCTGAGCGCGACTGGTTTCTTCTGTTTACGGACGGACTCTACGAGGTGGAGAACCCCAAAGGAGAGCAGTTCGGCGAGGAGAGACTTCTCGCCTCCGTGCGCAGGGGGATTCTCCTTCCCCCAAGCCGGTTGCTGGACGAATTGCTTGCGGAAGTCCGCGACTTCTCGGGCCACGCCAACTTCAAAGATGACGTGTGCATGGTCTCGGTCGAAGTCGTTCGTGCGGGACAAGATGGGCCGTAGGCGGACCGGTTCCGCGAGCGCCCGGTCGTGGGCGAGATGGCATGAACGGAAGAACCAACCGGAGGATGGTACGCTGGAATGGGCCTAGACTACGATGCCATCGCGGCGAGATACCAATCGGTGCGGGAGATCGGCGTCCCGCTGAACACCAAACTTGTCCGATTGCTTTCCCGCGACGATATCAACTCCGGGGCCAGAACATTGGGACTGCTTCGAGACGGCGACGTGCTGGTCCTTGGGGCGGAGCACGAACTCTCCGTTCTGATGGACTATTGCATCCATTCCGTCCTCGTCGCCGGCAAGAACCTGATCGACCGCTGTCTGGATAGCCCCGCGGATTTCACGCTCGACGAAACGTGCTACATGATGGCAATGGCCCAGTCGCATTATTCGGCATTCAGCGTGGATTCCGTCCAACCCGGCGCCGGCATTCACGCAATTGACCTCTTTCGCGAAGGAGACCGCATATTCATCGCCGACCTGCTGTTTAGCCAAACTGCCGATCCGGGAATGCTCCTGGCCGGACGCCTTACGCCGCTGCCTGGGTTCTTCATGACCACCGGCGCCGCGTTGCCCATTCTTCCCGAATCGTGCGAAGGCTTCAAGAGACTCCTTCTCCAGGACAGAAAGCGCGCTTTGCCGGACCTGCCTCGAAAGGAAGAGGCGGAATTGTCTGGGGCGATTATCCGCTTGCTGCTTCAGAACAACAGTAGTGCGCATATCACGTACGGACGCGAAGGCGAGGACGAGGCCTGGCGCGACGGCCTCGATCCCGGAAGCGATGCAGCCCGGGATGACGCCGCATCCTTCGACGGCCAACCAGGTCTGCGGAAGATAGGACGGAACGCGCCGTGTCCGTGTGGGAGCGGAAAGAAATACAAGAAATGCTGCGGGAGGCAATGATGTCGCGCGCGCGGGTGAGTTGGCGAGTTGAAGTTGCGCGGAGCGGGTCGCCTGGCGCGCGAGGGGGATAACTCTCCGAGCAAAGGCATCCTGACCGTTTCGTTCGGTCGGGGCGTCGTGAGCGAGCTTCGAAGGGGGGCGAAGCCGGGATCTGAGCGCCGGGGCTTGGCCGCGGCCGCTCTCCAAAGGAAAAAGGAGGAGATCATCATGAAACGCGCATGGATGTGTGCCCTCGGCGCCGCGTGCCTGATCGCAGCGGCGACCTTGCCCCCTGCGGGGGCCGAGGAGGAAGTCGAGAAGGGGGAGAAGACGGCGCCGAAGAAAGAACAGGCGGCGAAACCCGAGAAGAAACCCGCCGCTTTGGGCGAGACCGCGCCGGCCTTCGAACTCGAGGACCACAAAGGAAAGAAAGTCAAACTCTCCGACTTCAAAGGCGAGACCGTCGTCCTGGAATTCATCAATCCCGGCTGCCCATACGTGAAGCGGCACTACGAGCTCGGGACGATGAAGTCGCTCGCCGAGCGCTATAAGGACAAGAAAGTCGCATGGCTGGCCATTAACAGCACGCACACCATGGGGCGGGAAGACAACAAGAAGTGGGCCGAGGAAAACAAACTGCCCTATCCGATCTTGGACGACGCCAAAGGCAAGGTCGGCCGCTCCTACGGGGCGAAGACCACCCCGCACATGTTCGTCATCGACAAGAAAGGCAAGCTCGCCTACAGCGGCGCCATCGACAACCAGGCGACCGCGGGCGGTCCGGCGAAAGAGGAGACGGTCAACTACGTCGCGAAGGCGCTGGACGAGCTGCTGGCGGGCAAGCCGGTCTCCACGCCGGAAACCAAGCCGTACGGCTGCTCGGTGAAGTACGCGAACTAGCGGCGGAGTGCGTGGGATGTGAGGTGGCGCCATACGGACAGCGGCTATGAAGCCCCCCTTGCCGCAACGACCGTGGACGATGGTGACGACGGCGAATTGGACGGCGTGATCGAGGTTGCCGTCCCAACCGTCGAATGGGACTATGCGTTTGTCTTGACTGAAGACACGGGGCAGTAGCCGACCCATATCTGAGGTGGAGGCATCGCAGCATCATCCGCGTTCCCGAAGCGAGTGGGTTACAAAGTGGCTCGAACAAAATACGGTCAATAAGAAGTCTGAATGCGCGTGAGAAAAACCAAGGACTACGGAGGCGCGTCCTTTCCCATTGGCTCCACGTGATTCGGAATGAACAAAAACGAGCGATTGGGACAGGAGAAACAGGAAGGACGCGAGGAGCAGGATCAACAAACTGATGGGCGGCACAAACACGAAACCACGAAATCCTGTCCATCCTGTTCATTCTGTCGAAAGCTCTTTTGTCTGTCTCAACCTTAGGGAGGGAGCGAACGATGGAACCGGGAAATAACAATCCGCGAATGGTATTTGACAGATTGCCGATCTCCGTGCTATAAGAAACATAAAGAATGATGGGCAATTCGAAAAGAACCTGAGAAAATCCAGACGAAAGCGGCAAACGAAACCATGACACGGACAACAGCGAGACGCGAGGAAACGAAGCGCGGTTTGAACTTGGGAGGACTTTGCCTGCTGGCGTTGGCGCTGCTGCTGCCGGCGCTGGACGCCGGGGCGCAGATTCCCCAGTTCAAACTGGAGAACCCGCAAGTGGGCAGTCCGACCGTGCAGTTGGGTTATTCCACTTCGCTCGACGGCGACACGATGGTCGTCGGGGCGCCTTTTTCGGACCTGGGCGGGATGGTGTCGGCGGGCTTGGTTCGCGTTTTTCGGCGCGACGGGCTGGGGAATTGGCAGATCGAAGCGGAGCTGACCGCCTCGGACGCGGCAGCGAACGACTGGTTCGGCTGGTCGGTTTCCGTCTCGGGCGACACGGCGCTCGTCGGGGCGTACGGAGACGATGACGGGGGAAGCGCTTCCGGCTCGGTCTACGTTTTCACGCGTTCGGGCGGGGTGTGGAGCCAGCAGGCGAAGCTGACCGCCGCGGACGCGGCGGCGGTCGACTATTTCGGCTACTCCGTTTCGGTTTCGGTCGACACGGCGCTCGTTGGGGCGCCGAGAGACGACGACGGGGGAAGCGGTTCCGGCTCGGCCTATGTCTTCACGCGTTCGGGCGGGGTGTGGACCCAGCAGGGGAAGCTGACCGCCTCGGACGCGGCGGCCGACGACAACTTCGGTAAGTCCGTTTCGGTCTCGGGCGAAACGGCGCTCATCGGGGCGCCACTGGACGACGACGGGGGAAGCACTTCCGGCTCGGCTTACGTCTTCACGCGTTCGGGCGGGGTGTGGACCGAACAGCAAAAGATCACTGCCTCGGACGTGGCGGCGGGCGACTATTTCGGCTACTCCGTTTCGGTCTCTGGGGACACGGCGGTCGTCGGAGCGCCCAATGACGACGACGGGGGAAGCGCTTCCGGCTCGGCCTATGTCTTCACGCGTTCCAGCGGCGTGTGGACCCAGCAACAGAAACTCGTCGCCGCGGACGCGGCGGCTGACGACCAGTTCGGCGTCTCTGTTTCGCTTTCGGGGGACACGACGGTCGTCGGAGCGCTCTATGACGACGACGGGGGGAGCGCTTCCGGCTCAGCTTACGTCTTCACGCGGTCAGGCACGGTGTGGACCGAGCAGCAGAAAATTGTCGCCTCGGACGCGGCAGCAGACGACCAGTTCGGCTACTCCGTTTCGATTTCGGGGGACACGACGGTCGTCGGAGCGCTCTCTGACGACGACGGGGGGACCAATTCCGGCTCGGCTTACATGTTCACCCGCTCCGGCGCGGTCTGGACCCAGCAGACCAAGCTCACCGCCTTGCCCACAGCAACGGGCGACATCTTCGGCCGCGCCGTCTCAATCTCGGGCGACACGGCGGTCGTCGGGGCGCCGGGTGACAATGACGGGGGGGACAATTCCGGCTCGGCATACGTCTTCACCCGCTCCGGCGGGAGCTGGACCCTTCAGCAGAAACTCGTAGCCCCGGACCCGGTGGCGAGCGCCAGGTTCGGCTTTTCCGTTTCGGTCTCGGGCGACACGGCAGTGATCGGAGCGCGCGCAGACAACGACGGGGGAATTGGTTCCGGCTCGGCATACGTCTTCACGCGCTCCAGCGGAGTGTGGACCCAGCAGACCAAACTCGTCGCCCCAGACGCCGCCGCAGACGACCTGTTCGGCTACGCCGTTTCGATTTCGGGCGACACCGTTGTCGTCGGAGCGGTCTGGGACGACGACGGGGGAAGCGCTTCCGGCTCGGCATACGTCTTCACGCGTTCCAGCGGCGTGTGGACCGAGCAGCAAAAGATCACTGCCTCGGACGCGGCGGCAGACGACCAGTTCGGCGTCTCTGTTTCGCTTTCGGGTGACACGGCGCTCATCGGGGCGCCTCTGGACGACGACGGGGGAAGCGCTTCCGGCTCGGCCTACGTCTTCACGCGCTCGGGCGGGGCGTGGACCCAGCAGCAAGAACTCGTTGCCGCTGATGCGGTGGCGAACGATAACTTCGGCTACTCCGTTTCGGTCTCAGGCGACACAGTGCTCATCGGATCGCCTCTAGACGACGATGTAGGGAACAGCTGCGGCGCGGCATACGTCTTCACGCGCTCTGCCGGAGTGTGGACTCTTCAGATGAAGCTAAAGTCCGCGGATCTGGCGCCGGGTGACGCCTTTGGCAACTCTGTTTCAATTTCGGGCGACACAGCCGTGATGGGAGCCCCCTATGACGACGATGGAGGGAGCGCTTCCGGCTCGGCCTACGTCTTCACGCGCTCGGGCGCGACGTGGACCCAGCAGGCCAAGCTGACCGCCGCCGACGCTGCTGCGGGCGACTATCTCGGTGACTCCATCGCCATTGACGCGGGGCGGATCGTTGCCGGGGCTTCCTCAAATGGCGATCCAGAAATTGACTCAGGCGCGGCCTACGTCTTCGAATTCGCGCATACCGTGATTTTCGAAACCGACGGCACGCCGGGCGCAACCATATCAGGGATAAATCCGCAGACGGTCAGCCACGGCGACGACTGCACGTCGGTGACGGCCAACGCTCCGGCAAATTACCACTACGTCAAGTGGACCGAGGGCGCACTCGACTACTCGACCGACAACCCGCTTACGGTGACGAATGTGACCGAGGGCACGACCCTGACGGCGGTCTTCGCTCCAGACCCAACGCCCACTCCGACTGAAACACCGACGCCGACGGAGACGCCTATCATCGTCCGACCGACGGCGACGCCTGAGCCCACGGCGGAACCCACACCGGAACCGACGGCGACGCCTGAGCCCACGGCGGAACCCACACCGGAACCGACGGCGGAACCGACGGCGACGCCCGAGCCCGGGGACATCACCGTGCTGATCCGGTCCTACTACGCCGAAATCCTGGGACGTTCGCCGTTACAGTCGGAAGTCGACGGCTGGGAGACGTTCTACAACTACACCCGGGACTTCAACATCGACGTGCGGTTCATGCCCACCGAGATGGCACGCACGTTCTTCAAGTCCGAGGAGTACGCCAACCGCAATCGCGACAACACCCAGTTCCTCACCGATTGCTACAACGTCTTCCTCGACCGCGCGCCGACGCAGACCGAGCTCCAAAACTGGCTGACCGAGCCCATCGTCTGGAACCGCGACGAGGTGATGACGATCTTCGCCGAGTCCGAGGAGTTCCAGAACAAGCTGGCCAGCGAGTATCCGGGCAGCGCGGGCGACCCGACGGGCAACTTCGTCACGTACATGTACATCGGCCTCCTCGACCGCTTGGCGGACAGCGCGGGACTGGAATACGCGAGCGGCCTCTTCGACGCAGCCAAGGCCCAAGGCGGGATCGAAGCCTGCCGGACTCAGGCCAAGCAAACAGCTCGCGAAATCCTTGCCTCCGATGAATTCCAATCGACGAGCCCGACGAACGAGGACTATGTCGTACGCCTCTATCGCGCCTTCCTGGGGCGGTTCCCCGCCGACCACGAGAAGTCGTACTGGACCGGCGAACTCGCCGCCGGCCGCACGACGACCGACGCCATGATCGACCAATTCGCCGCCGCGCCGGAGTTCACGGGCAGGTTGCAGAGCTGCTTCCCGTGATTGGGGCGAGAGGAGGCAGAAGAGATCAGCGTACTGCCGCGGCAATGGCTTTCGCCAGGCGCTCTCTTGCACATGTCCCCAAGTGGTTCTATTCGGAAATGCGGTTACGTACAAAGCCATGTTCGACAGGATAGACAGGATTCACAGGATGGTCCTGAATCTTGTTCATCCTGTCAAAAGAGTGCGTCATCGAGTTTATGAATTACAGCACTAAGGGGAGGCCGACTTCCGAGCCTCCAAAAGGTTCTCCAGCCGTCCCCCTGTGCGTCGCGGGTCTCCGGACCACAACGCCAGACAAAGCCTTGTGATGCCGGCGCGTTTCGCGTATCGTAGGCCCTGCAACTTGTAGATTTTCGGAGGCGCCTATGCCGCGCGCGCACGTGATTGTCTCGGGAATGGTTCAGGGCGTGGGGTTTCGCTACTACGCGCTGCGCGAGGCCGAACGCGCCGGCGTGTCGGGATGGGTGCGCAATCGCCGCGACGGAACGGTCGAGATCGAGGCGCAGGGCGAGGAGGAGGCCTTGGAGGCTTTCCTGGCCGCCGTGCGCAGAGGTCCGGCCTTTTCCGTCATTCGCCGAATGGAAGTAGCGCCGATCCCGGAGTTGGAGTGCGCCGGCGACTTTGACGTCCGTTTCTGAGCCGTTGCGGGGCGGGGACAGCTCAGCGGGCAGTGGGCAGCAGCGGGCCGTAACTTCTTGTATGAGAATGTTCCATGCGGGCCAAAGGTCTGCGTTCGGCTGGGGGGAAAACCCGGGAACTCAGCTGGGGGAAAAAACCGGGAACGAGGTGAAAAAAAGATTGACAGCTGGCTTGCAATGCCTAAAATGAGCGGCATGGATGATATGTCAACCATATCACATGCGCGCGAAACGGCGACCCCCATCACGGAACCAGATCTCGCCCCCTTTCGGACGCTCTCGTCCAAAGTCTACCAAGTCCTGCGCGACGAAATCCTGAGCGGGGCCCTGCCGCCCCACACCCGCTTGGTGCGCCGCACGATCAGCAGGCGGCTCGGCGTCAGCCCCATGCCGGTCACCGAGGCCCTCCTCCGGCTCGAGCAAGACGGCCTTGTCGAAAGCGAACCGATGTTCGGCGCGCGCGTGAAGGCTTGGACGCTCGAATCGGTGCGGGGCGACGAGGTCCTGCGCGAGGCCCTCGAATGCCAGGCCGCGCGCTTGTGCGCGGAAAGGGCTTCCGACAACCAGCTGCGCGAACTCGCCGAGGAGGCGAAAACGCTTGACGCCATCATGGCCAAGAGGGAGGAAGACTCCCCGGAGGGCATGCGAGCGCACTGCGAGTTCCATGTCAGGATCGCTCGTTTCACAGGTTGCCCCGCTCTGGAGGCGGAACTCCGGCGAGTCTGGACGCGGCGCCTGATGCTTTGGAACTGGCTCAACGCCGCCATGTTCCCCGTGCCGGAGGACTGGCACCAACAGTTGACCGGAGCGCTCGCCTCGCGCGACCCGGACCTTGCGGGGAAGAGAGCGCGCGAGCACGTTCGGTTCAACCAAGCGAAGGACTCGGAGGTCTTGAAGAGGATCCAGGAGACCCAGCGGCGTTCCGCGGAGTGGAAGTCCTGACAAACGACGCCGCCGGGGTTCTTTCCGCCCAATTGCCGACACCGTTCCTGGGAAGGAGACTGGGACCATGAGACGACGCAACGCTTTCACTTTGATCGAGCTGCTCATCGTGGTAGCCATCATCGCGATCCTCGCGGCGATCGCAGTGCCGAATTTTCTCGAGGCGCAGACGCGCTCGAAGGTGAGCCGCGCCGTAACGGACATGCGGTCCATGGGCACGGCTCTGGAGGCCTTCCGCGTCGACAACAACTCCTACCCCACGAGCTGGTCGGCCGGAACGGGGGAGAACTGGATCCAGAGCGCCGGAACGTACGGGGATCCTCTCTGGTCCCTCGAGCACATCCCCGCCGGTTTTCCCAAAGCGACTCTCACGACGCCGATCGCCTACCTGACGAGCACGCTCCAGGACATTTTCATGCCGAGAATGCAGGACGGCGCCACGATCGTCATCCCTCCGGGCACGTGGCAGTACGGCGTAGACAGGACGGCCAGGGAAGCGTGGGCGCTCGAAAGCGTCGGACCGGACGCCCGATTCGATAGTCCCTACGATCTGCCGAACGCGGGTGGGGGCAGTCCCACCAATCTCGTCGCCGATTCCTTCATCGGGCTTTACAACAACCTGGGACGCGAGGGCGCGCGGCAGATTTTCCTCGTGGGTAAAGGCATCCCCTACTACTCCGGCTCCTACGACCCGAGCAACGGCACGAAAAGCGCGGGCGACCTCGTTCGCCTCAGTTACTGAGGATCCCTGTCGAATGAGCGCACTCAACAGTTGGCAAAGACGCAGGGCGGGGCATCGCATGGCCGTGGACAGGACGCGGAGTCCGCGAGCCGCTTTCTGGACGGTCTGGATTCTCGCCGTCATCGTTGCAGGGTGCTCCACCGGCGGGCGCGGGGGACCGGCAGGCGCCGTTCCGGGAACGAGCGGCATGCTCTCCGAAGCGGAGATCTCCCGGATTCCGAAGGAACACAGGAGCGCTGTCCTTGCGGCGCTCGCCAGAGCGGGAGACAATTGGCCCGAGATGGCCTTCGCCTTGCGCAACGCCGAGGACGCGCACGTGGAGGCCGTTGCCTTCCTCGTGGCCAACATGCCGGACCGGGACCTGGCGTCTCTCAAAGGCGCCTTCATCCTGGAGAACGTCGAACTGGCCTACAAGGCTCGCGAAGAGACGCCATGGGGAAAGGGAATCCCCGACGAGATCTTTCTGAATGACGTGCTGCCTTACGCGAGTCTGAACGAACGCCGCGACGATTGGCGCCGCGACTTCTACGAACGCTTCCTCCCGGTCGTGCGCGACTGCAAGACGGCGGGCGAGGCGGCGGTGAAGATCAACGCCGAAGCCTTCCAGATGCTCGGCGTTGAGTACCACGCCACGAAGCGGCCCAAACCGGATCAGAGCCCTTACGAGACGATGGAAGCGAAGTACGCTTCGTGCACGGGCTTGACTATCATCGTCGTCGACGCCTGCCGCGCCGTCGGCATCCCCATGCGCGTCGCCGGCACGCCCTCGTGGACCACGAAGCGCGGCAATCATACGTGGTCCGAAGTCTGGGACGGACAGTGGCGCTTCATGGACGGCGCGGGCCTGAACAAAGGGTGGCTCGCGGCGGACGCCGCGAAGGCGGACCCGACGGACCCCATGCACTGCATCTATGCTTCCTCATTCAAGAAAACGCCGATCCATTTCCCCCTCGTGTGGGACCGGAGTCTGAAGTGCGTGAACGCCGTGGACGTTACCCCCTTCTACCTGGGCCGCCAGAAGGTCGAGATCCAAGTTCTGGACAAACCCGGCGGGAAGCCGGTCGCCGCCGACGTCGTTCTCTGTCTGGACGGTTCGGTTTACGCCAAGGGCTCGACCCAGACCGGGTCGAACGATGGCGGGACCCTCCGGTTTGAGCTCCCCGCCAATCAGGAATTCGAGGTCCATATCGCGGCGGCCGGCAAGCCAAAAGCCGCGCGCGGGACCCTGCGGACGACGCAGGACCCGGAACGCAGAACCACGTTCTTCCTGAAAGAGCAGTTGATACACGAGAACAGATGAACCCGCGCGATCGGTTCCTTGTTGTCCCCGTCGCCGGCATGATGCCTTACGACGCCTTCCTTGAGCTCTGCCAACGGACCCGCCCCTCATTGAGGACTTGACGGCGCAGTGTCTTGAGCGGATTCTAAGCGTGTTGGACGCGCCGCTGTCGCGGAACAACGTCGGAGACGAGAGGGAGGAGGCGTCGCCAATCCGGACGACATCAAACCGCGAAGAGGGAGAAAGACATGGCATCCACCGGACCTCGATACTTCATCCGGGTTTTCTTGCTGACCATTCTCGCGGGCGTGGTTCTTTTCGGCTTCGGTCTTCGCCAGTTCCGCAACGCCGGTCAGGCGCTCAGGAATTTCGATGAAGCCCGACAACCGATCGAGGCGCGCTCGACCGAGGCGCTGGACGCCGCGACGGGCCTCGTCGGGGACCTTGACCGGTTTCACCAGAACCCGGACGCGGGCGCCCGACTCGCCGTCTACCAGCGCATCCGCGATCTGTCACGCCTTACGGCCGATATTTCGCGGCTCCTGCTCGAGGAGGTGAAGAAGGCGCTGCCGGCGAACGATCCCTATACCCAGGATCGCGCGCTACGGATGCTCAG
>Ga0315274_10002410_pt1 | contig 28262 bp, 19 predicted proteins | sample YL17G02_20_MG_FD_203700 | JGI IMG/M metagenome (GOLD analysis project Ga0315274, IMG submission 203700) | Sediment microbial communities from Yellowstone Lake, YNP, Wyoming, USA - YL17G02_20 | ecosystem: Environmental > Aquatic > Freshwater > Lake > Sediment | place: USA: Wyoming | collected...
AGTTAATTGCAAAAGTATAGCATGAAGGTTCTTGAGGAAGTGTTGGGCAAAAAGCCCATCGCCGAAAAACAGCTCGAAAGAGACAGGTACATCGATGCCCAGATAAATTTGCTGCAGTCGAAGCTGCAGCGGCTGGAGAGGGTCTTTTCAGTCGGGATGCCGTTGGGCGAAGCCGAAGAGAGTGTCGAGAGGCTTGACCAGATTGAGAAGGGCATAAAGCTCACGGATTCTAAAATAAACATGTTCGCAAGCGTCCTGAAGGAGCTTAAGGCCAGCCAGGAGAAGATTACCATCAGCGTGGACGACAAGGCAAACCTTAACCAGGTCTCAATGATGTCGCAGAGGGTCAAGTTCCTTGAAAACATTTACGGCGAACTCAGCAGCAGCAAAACCAAGGACATCTTCATGAACATCGTTGAAATAATGAAGAACCTTGAGGTAAGGATAAAGGCCATAGAGGGCATTGCGCAGAAAAACGTGAGCCTGCTGTTCCAGAAGGAGATTTCCGATGTAAGAGAGGAAGTTGCAAAAGGAACCGGGAGCCCTTCCCAAGGTTTGGGCGGAACACAGCCTGTGGCCAAACAGCAAGGCGCTGGCGGCAAGATCCGGTCATTTTTCGGGAAATTGTTCGGGCGCGAGTAAATCCCTGCGTTCCAAACAAGCGGTGATAGGGTGAAAAGCAAGATAATAACATGCGTTGGCTGCGACGGTTTTTCCGACCCAATTTACCCGAAATGCGGAAGCGAAGAATGCCCAAGCGAGCCAAAGCTGATGCCAATCGAAGAGGACACCGGCCTGGTGGTTTTCAAGAACAAGACTTTCACAAAGCTTTGGTACATCAAAGAAAACGATTTTGTGGTAACCCCGTTTTTTGTCGACGTTGTGCTTGCGCCCGCGAGGGGCAAAACAATCAAGAGATACCCCCTGAAGGACGCCGAAGTAAGGATAATAAAGAACCCCGGTGATATCCAGCCAACCTATGCCATCAACATCCCGAACCTGCAGAAAAACTTCAGCGAATTGTGGCAGCTTTACGCGAAGTACGAGGCAAAAGATTTAAGCAACGAGCTGCTGCAGATTTGGATAAAGCAGAAGGGCATACTGGACTACCTGCTTTGCGACCCGGCAATCCAGGAAATAAACATAAACCCGCCGGAGTTTTCAACCTCAATCAGGATTGTGCACGAGGAGTTCGACGAGTGCCTCACCAACATTTACCCCACGCTCGACTTTTTGAATTATATCGCCACATTCATGAAGATGGAAACAGGCAGGCCGCTGAACAAGGCCCAGCCTCAGCTTGACGGCGAACTGATTGTTGAGAAAAGGAAGGCTCGGGTAGCCGCTGTCAGGGGGCCGTTCAGCATCTATGGCATAGGCTACAGCATGAGGGTTCACAGGCTGAATCCTTGGACGGTTCCGCTGTTTATGCAGAACAGGGCCATAAACGAGTGGTTCGCGGGCCTGATGAGCCTTGCGATAACGCACGGCAGGACATTCCTGTGCAGCGGCCCAAGGGGCAGCGGAAAAACAGCCCTGCTGGGCAGCCTGCTGCTGGAGGTTCTGCCAAAATACAGGATAATAACCATTGAGGATACGCAGGAGCTGCCGATTGACGCGTACAAGGACCTTGGTTACGACCTGCTTGCCCTCAAAGTGAGAAGTTCCCTGATGGAACACGGTTTGGAGATACCATTCCACAAGGGGCTTAGGGCCTCACTTAGGCTGGGCGACAGCGTGCTTGTCATCGGGGAAATAAGGAGCAAAGAAGCGACTGTTCTCTACGAGGCTATGAGAGTAGGGGCGATGAGCAATGTGGTCGCCGGCACAGTGCACGCCGACAATCCATACGGGGTATTCGACAGGGTTGTGAACGATTTGGGCGTTCCGAGGGGAAGCTTCAAGGTAACTGACCTGATTATCATGGTGAGGCAAATCAAGACGCCGACCGCCCTGGCCAGGGTGAAGAGGGTCACATCGGTTACAGAAGTGCTGAAAGACTGGGAGACAGAGCCAAAATTCCAGGACCTGCTTGTGTACGACCCGAAGAAGGACGAGCTGGTTCCGACAAAAGCCCTGCTTGAGGGGAAATGCGCTTTCATTAGTAATATTCTCTCGACCACCACCGGTTACGCGAACTATAACAGTTTGCTTGATGATCTGAAGCTTAGGGGCTGGGCAAAAAAGCGTTACGTCGAAATAATGGGGAAGGAACGCCAGTTGCTTGAGGCAAATACGAACCTGGAAATGAACCTCGCTTTCGTCAAATTGTCCGAGAAACTGCAGCCGCTGCAAAGCAAGGAGAACATGGAACAGTTCAAGAAAGAATATGAGGCAGTCCTGCTTGACAAGTGGAACAAGTCCAAGTGAAATTTTAAAGGTGTCGCAATGTGGTTTGAGGGGATTTACCGGCTTGGAAAGGCATACAAGTTTTTCCCTTCCGTAAAAAGCGTTGACGAGAAATTCAGGCGCATTGAGTTCCCCTACAACAGCAGTGAGGTCCTGAGCGGGATAATGCTATTTCTAATAATATTCGGGCTGATTGGGCTGCTGCTGTTTTTCGTCTTGCTGCCCGGCATTCCACTGGTCGGATGGAGCTTTTTGTTTTACACTTTTGTCGTGGTTTTCTCCTCATATGTGTACGCCACCGGCATTTATTACACCCAAAGGATGATCGACTACAAGGAGGAAATGCTGTACGCCCTGCTTGAGATGTCGAATTACATCAGCCTCGATACCAGCATCGAGTATGCTTTGATACAGGCAAACAAGAACCTGCACGGAGTGCTGCATGACCAGTTTGAAACCATCCTGGGAAAGATAAAAAACAAGGAATACAAGGAACTTGGCGAGGGCATCAGCGCATTCATCCCGACCTGGCTTGAGGTAAACCCCGAGTTCGTCAAGGGGCTGAGCCTGCTGCAGACAGCCTCGATGAGCCCGCCCGGGGACAGGGACAAAATACTGAGCGAGATTATCGAAACGATAATACTGGGCTATTACGAGCAGGGAAAGCGCTTTACGGAAGAGCTTTCCTCGCAGACACAGGGCCTCATCGCAATCGGCGTCATATTCCCCATGATGATGCTGATGATGATTCCGATGGTTTCCGTGTTCATGCCGGACCTGATTAATCTCCCAATCCTGTTATTCACTTTCAACATTTTCTTTCCGACACTGCTCGCAATACTGGCCATGCAATTTGCGGCAAACAGGGTGCAGGTCAACACCATAAGGCTGGAGTTCGCACCCGACTTCAAGCCGCTTCCGAAGAAATTCTTCGCTATTCCGTTGGCAATACTGATTGTTTTTTCCATGCCAACAGTATTCCATTTCGCAGAGCTTATGCACAACTACAGCATGGGCTTCTTCGACCTGCCCAAGGAATACGCCTGGGAAAGCATAATAACCATCTGGACCTCCTCGCTTGGGATATTCCTTGCCATTGAGATCACGGCGTTTGCCTACTATAGAAAATACAAAAAGCTCTGGCAAAAGATATTCGAGGTGGAACAGGACCTGCCGCATCTGCTGCAGGTGTTAACAACATACCTCAGCCTGAACAGGAGCATCGAAAGCATACTGCAGGACATAATCGACGACTACCAGCGGCACGGGCTTGGGCGGCATCCCACCACCAGCATTCTTGAGGAAATCCGTGAAAGGCTCTTAAGGACAAAGAAAACAATCTATGAGATTGCGAAGAATGTCATGTCGAGAATCTGCCCCAGCAAAAGGGTCGCGTCAACCTTCGAGAAAATCGTCGGGTTTACGGACATCGACCAGCTGAGCGCCGCGAAAAGCAGCAGGATGATCAGGGAGCAGACGCTCAGCATCTTCAAGCTGGACGACTACATCAGGACACTGCTCGCGGACACCCTGAGCCTTGTTACCGCTGCGATAACCGTTCTGGCGCCGCTGCTTTCAAGCGCCGCGGTAATAATGTCCATGGCAATCGTGATGAGCCTGCAGTACATCCAGGACAAGCTGCAGAAAATTTTCGAGCTGTTCGGCGGGCACATAGACCTTGGATTGGTCAAGCTGGAGAAAATAATTCCGCCTACAATCCTCGAGTTCGTCATAGGCCTTTATTTCCTTGAGATGGCGGTAATCCTCGGGCTGTTCCTTTCGAACATAAAAAACGGCACAGACACATTCAAGATATCGGAAACAATAATGAAGAATCTGCTTACGGCATTTGTGTTGTACAGCATCCTGCTGATACTTGGATACTGGGCGTTTAGGGACATTGTTTTCACGCAGATACTCAAAAGCGGGGGATTCCAGCCGATGTCGCTCTAGTGAAAAAATGGCGGGAATGAAAAATGAAAGAAAAATCCGGCCTGCAAGCAGAAAAGCGGGCTGCGGGGAGCAGGGATGAAAAATGAACAGGACACTGTGGCTTGTGATTGAGATGCTGATTGCGGTCGCGTTTTTCGCAGCCATAATGCTTTACGTGTCCACAAAGCTGGGGGAGGGCATATGATATGCAGGCAATAGAGATGGTTGTCTTCTTCATCGCGGCGGTAATAATCGGTTCGCTCATAATAATGTTTTTCACCACACTTGATGTGGGCGGGATATTCGGCGGCATACGGCAAATGATATTCCCGGAGCCGCCGGGACCGACCGATGTGGTGAAGGTTTCCTTCATCAAATTCCACGAGTTTGTGTACGATTGCTGGCAGCGCTGCGAGTTCGGGCAAACATTTTTAAAGTGCGGGACGGTATATGTTAAAGACGGCACTGTGCTCAGTTCGGAAGAGCTGCAGGGCATTTTCCAGAAGTATAATTTTTGCCTTGACTGCAACGTGGAAGTAAAGAGCGGCACGGGCGAGATAGCGCTGCCCGCGGTTGTGCGGGTGGAGTGCGGCGACGGCAAGATAGTGCTGTCAAGCTGAGTGGTTCAAAATGGAGATGCCGATAAGCATCATTATTGTGCTGTTCGTTTCAGTTGCCGTCGCCATATTGGTGCTGCAGTTCACAGGGCAGGTCATAGGCACAGGCACGGCGCAGATGCAGCGGTTCACGCTGAACTGCGAGGAAAACGTGGATTTTTTTATCGAGACCGCGATTCTCTCGCCAACACAGGTCGCTGAGCTCGTGGACGCCTGCTACAACCAGAACATCGGGAAATACAAGGGCACAACGATATGCTATATCATGCACGGCCCGGTTGAGGGCGACCCGGCGTCAGGGGCTAACCCAGAACAGCTTGGCGAAACTGACATCACCGACGCGGGGAAAACAATTTACATAAAGTTCAATGAAATAACGCAGCTGGTTGACGTTACCGGATAGATTTTTATACTAGAATAAATCATATTAGACAGGGAAAACACAGGAAAAAAGAGAGGTGAAAGTGCCAATGGCAAACGCAAAAGGAATGAGCATGGCAATTGAGATTTTCATAATATTATTCGTTTTGCTTGCCGTGGCAATGCTTGTGCTTAGGATGGTCACAGAGCAGACCGAGCAGCAGATAAGGATTATCGGAGAAGAGCAGAGGAAATCCGAGCTGAAGCAGATAAAAGCGGACTGCCAGGCGGCATGCAAATGCGATACCCTGCGCGGCAAGGTTGGCTACTGCCTGAAGGTTATAGATTCGCAGACATTTGGGCAGGGCAAAATGGATTTCACAGGGGACGGCTTTACAACGGGCTACGCCGAACCTCCGGAAACCGGCGGCCTTTATGGCCTGTGCGAGGACAAAGTGTACTGCAGCCAGATAAGCGACTGCAAGTGCGGCAGCCAGGAGCTTTCAATGCAGAACTGCTTCAGGCTGGCCTGCCAACTGTGGGGCAGCCAGGTGCCAAGCGGAGAGGACACGGACACTTACGTGCAGAACCTTATGGGCAGGTTTTTCCCGCAGCCAACATGCAATATGACTGACGAGGAAACCCTGAACCAATGGAACTTCGTTTACTCAGGCGAAATGATGTGCGGCGCTGAGGCGGGGTAGAGGCGGGCTAAAAGCGCTTTGGAGGCTTGGCAATGGAACAGGCCGTTTGGTTCTACGTAGGCGTGATTAGCTCACTGATTGGCCTTGGCCTGCTTGTTTCCATTGTCCTGATGGGGACCGGCGCCAGCAAGGAGCAGCTCGCGAGAAACGCCGCAAAAACCCTGGCACAGCAGTGCAACAACGTCTGCAACAGCGACCCCGGGACAATGTTCGGCGTGGAAACAGAATTGAGCAGCGGTTCTGTGCTGAGAACCAGCGGGAAAAGCATCTGCGCGGATTACGGGGCAGTAAAGGAATGCCAGCATTGCAGCTGCGATGTCATGGGCTTCGATTTCAAGCCGTTCAAATTGGACCTTTCCACGCCGGAGGCGCTGCAGCTGTTTGAAAGGCACAGGTACAACTGCACGTTCGAAAAAACAATGGATGCAAGTGGCGGTTATGTTGTTGTCATTAGGTGCAAGGGGTAACATTATACCAATAGTCAGCTGGATAGCCGTAATCCTGACAGTCATGATTGGGGTATTGTGGTACGGGAACCACTTCAGCCTTGACAAGGTAGTGCTTGAGAAAACCGAAAACGACCTCAGCAACATGAGGAAGATGGTTGACGACGCCTGCGACCTCAACTATTACAGGGCGGAGTACAACCCGGCCACGGAAACCGGAAGCCTTACCATAAATGACAAAAACATCTGCATCGAAACGGGTGGCATGGGCAGGTGCAAGACCACAATATGCACGCTCGATGTTTACAAAGACAGCCCAAAGGTAATCGACCTGTCGAAAATAACAAAAGTGGTGGTTATAAAAGCGGAGAGCGGCGGGGTGATTTTTGAATGAACAACAGCGGGATATACTCGATGATCACGACCTTTTTCTTAGTTGCCGCCATAGTATTCATCATGATAGGGCTTATTTACCTCGGCCAGATGGTAACCGCACAGGAGAGTGCGGCATTCGAGGGCACCGAGGTCTACAAAAAGGCGAACCACATCAGCGAAAACATACTGCAGTGCTACGGGAAACTGACTTACGAGAAAATCTCCGACAACACCACCGCAAAATCCTGCACAGCGCGGTTTATGGAAGGCAAAACGCCCGACATTAAGGGCTTCTCAATAGAGGTCCTTGATTTCCTGCTGTGCGACCAGACAGGGGCAACGCTCGGCGACACGCAGGATTGCAAAAACCGCTTCGTCTATTACCTCGGCGTAGACAAAAATTACGCCACTTGCCTCGGCAGGATGGCTGTCTGCTCCTGACGCCAGGCCCAGGAAAAAAACAGTGGTTGGCTTTTGTGCCGGAAAAAATGCAATATTTAAATAAGAGCAGGGCGTTATCTCCTAAAGGAAGTGTTGCCGGATGGAAGTTGTCTCAAACCTACTCACGCTGTTCGTGCTGATAATAGTTTTCATGCTGGGGATAATGCTTGTTTCAAACCAGTCAATAACCTTCATGCAGCAAAAAATCGATTATGACATCCAGCAGTTCAACCAGGACAAAATCAGCAGGGATGTCGACAGCATCCTGAACATCACGGAGCCTGTCTCGCACAGCACGCTCGCGATGCTGCTCGCGGACGCAATCTACTACAGGAAGAACTACTTCGAGTACCCGGACGAGGGGATTCCGCTGGCAGGGGGTATAAACCAGTACTACAACGACTGCGTCCAGGCGGATGAGAACGGCAACTGCGCAACGCACGCGGCAAGCAAACTTGTATGGGTCGAAAAATTCGTCAAGCTTGTTTTTGACAAGATGTACGGCAGCCAAAACTATTTCCTAGAAATAAAACCGAAGATAGCGAAGCTGCGGCTTTATTTCGTTCTGGACGGCAGCCCAAGCCTTGAAAACGAGTCAAAACAGCTCTTAGACTCGATTCCGCAGATTGTGGATGACTTCAACTCGGCGTTCGATGTCGCGCCAATGGTCTACGTGCTCGCGGGAGAAGTGCTGATGAGCAAGGTCAACCCGTGCAATGCTTTCAAGCTGAAGGGGATTGACTGCAAGTACGTCTACAAGGAAGAGCTTTACACGGACGCGGCGCCGAACGGCTGGCTGACGCTGAAATTCCCCGACAGGGGCGAGCTGTCAAAGACAGGGGCGAAGTACTACTGCACTGATTTCAAAGCCGAAAACTGCCAGCAGGGAAAACAAAACAGCACCGACTGCTGCGGCATAAGCTCTTCCTGCCAGTATTTTTACATCGACCATTACACGTATTATTCCGGCTACCTGCAAAGAATATACAACAGTGGTAACACGGGCATTATTGGCTTCAACTGGTGCGAAGGCAGTAACAGCCTGGAAGACAGCACGCTTAACGATTTCGCCCAGCCAAAAGCGGAAATGAAGGCCGCCGCGCCAAACAGCGACTGGTTTATCACGAACGACGAATTCCTGGACGAACAGTACGCTGTCAAGCGGGGGCAATACACCTTAAGCGACGGAAACACCATGGACATGATTTCAAGCAGGTACACAATGATGTGGTGCGGCTGGGTTAATTTCGAAGAAAAACCGTCCCAATTCGGGATAAAGATGGATTTCGCGGGCAGCGGCAGCGCGGCGAAATTCTGGGTCAACGGAGTTGGGCACAATGTTTCAGCAAAAAACCACTCGGATGTGAACGCAACGGCAGACATAAACGCCGGCTGGAACAAGATCTGCTTTGGCTACTGGCCGAGCCCGAAAGAAGAGAACATGGTGAGCTATGCGGTAAAGATAGACGGCATGAATAGCTACTTCAGCCTGGATAAAGTGTTCGCGTTCAAAAGATACCCAAAGGAATACTCGTTCATGGGCGGCGGGCTTTCGATAGAGGACAGCAACGGCACCTTCTACGAGGACTGGGCGACTGGAAGCGTTTACGCGGCAACTGTCGCGGAAAAGGAGACACCATCAGTGTTCACCGCGATAATCCCCATTAGCGACGAGCTGGCGACGGGAAGCGAGAACGACAAGTGCTTCAAGTTCAATATGGAAAGCATTGACTACGGATTCTGCATGGCATGCAACAAAATCAACAATGAAAACCTCGCGTGCCCAACCGAAAGGGCGGACAAGGATACCAACAGGGCCGCGGCGCTAATCAAAGACACCCAATACATAGTGTACCCTGTTCTCGCAAACAGCTGCGATATTTCGGACTGGATGGGCTACCCGTACAACGGCTACTGCAGGGCAAAGGGCCTAAACCCGATGGGCTGCGGTCCCACAGATCTTTGCGGCCAGTGCTTCGGCAGCGATGTGAACGCCTGCCCCGGGCTGACACTCGAGAACAACATCGGCTGCGACAAGGCGATGTGCAGGGACGCCATAAAAGAGGACATGAACTATCTCGCCACAGAAACCTATGGCAGCATGATCGAACTGACGCAGCTTGACCAGCTGGAACAGGAGATTGAGGGCAACATCAAGAAGACAATCGAAAAGTTCACGATAAGGAGCGGCACCAAAAGGCCGAATGACGAAAGGTTTTCTTCGCAGAGGGTTGTGCCGCTGAGCAACAGGCTTTACGCTGACCTGGTCCTGTGGCTTTACAGGGAAAGGGAACAGGATTAGGCGGGGCCGGATTTTTTTGGCAGGATAAAACAGCGGCAGCCGCCTTTTGCCATTCAGTTTAGAAAATAATTTTTTGGACGCCATTTATTTTCGAAACGCAAAACAGGATTTAAGAATAGACAAAAAGCACATCAGATTTTCTGCACAAAACCCGCGTAACCGAAAAGCAGTTATATAAAGTAAACAATAAGGATAACGCGATGGTAAGCGGAATGACGAACGCATTTTTCCATGACTCGCGCGGCAATGTTGTCGCGATGGTGGTCATTGCGGCTGCCGTGCTTGTTACGGCTGCGGTGCTGCTTTCGCAGGCGGCAGTCTTGGCGCCGCCAACCGTCCCGATTTCCACGGCGTTGAGCGAAACCGAGATTTCGGCAAAAAAGGCAATAAGCATCGGGCTGAGCAAATGGGCGGAAAGCGGCTTTTCATTCTTCGACCCGCGGTGGTACAACAACGGCAATTTCCCGCCGTCCTTCGACGAGGCAAAGGAAAGCCAGCACAAGTACACTGAAGGGGAAGTCACGCTATTCCTGGACGAATTGTCCTCCGCGCGGGGCTACAAGTTTGAGGGCACGCCGGTGATAACTTTTGACACTGACGCAAAGGCGACGCTGGATTCCCTGGACGAAACAAACAAGAAGACAATAACAATCAGGATAAGCGGCATAAGCGTTGTGGACGAGAAGCCCGGCGCAACCGCGAAACAGGAAATAAACGAGGAATTCAAGTTTGACTACCCGTTCTGGGGCCTGTACGAAAAAATGTACCAGTGGAGCAGCGCGGATATGGGCGGCACTCTCAAAGACGGAAACACTTTTGACGGCCTCTCGCTGGCGCTTGAGCGCATAATGGACAGCAAGCCCTACCAATTGAGGGGCTGCGACTGCGGATACATCACATCGGCGGTAAGCCAGGAGAAGCTGAAGGCAGGCAAAATAACATGGGAGGAATTCGAAGAGCAGGCAGTAAAGCCGGCAGTGGAAGCGCTGCAGGCAAAATTCGGGCCCGAAGTAACGTGCGCTTATACAGTCGAGGAAAAGGACGTTGAAAACATCCCGAACAACATCCAAGTCGCAAGCGCCGGATGCAGCTGCCAGGGCGGCGTAGCCCCTGATTCTGGGCTGACCTTTGAGGAAGAGCCAAAACCAACCGCTGTTTGGGTGACAAACAAGGCCGGCGGCTTCGACCCGTTCAGGGGCATAAAATGGAAAAACGGGGAGTACAGGATTGACCTTTTTGTGGGCAGGGGGCCCGCACTTCAGGACGACTATGTAAGCGTCGGCGACACAGTGCTCACGCCGCAAAGCTATGATTGCAGCGGGCTTGACGACACAACAATAATCGCCACAAGCGGCGGCGTAGGTTACACCGGACAGGACCTGTGTAATGGAGAATATATCTGCGCCGGCACAACATGCTCCGCCGGAGACAAAACGCTTCCTGGAGACGACGGAAAGGAATATGCCCTGCAATACGCGGCGCATGAAACAATCGGCTGGACAAAAAGGGCTGCCGCAATCGTGATTGTGGAATGCAAGGATGACACAAGGAAGGTGCAGACAGAGGGCGCGTTCAAGGACCTCACTGCAAAACTGAAGGTGCGCTTTTCGATTATAAAAGGCGCGGCGCCGCCGGGGCAATGCCCCGCGGAAGCCGGCGATAGCTGCGTTTTCATTATCGTCGGCGGAAACGCAAGCAGCGGAGGCTCGCAGTGCGACGCAGTCGACAACCTGTGCAACGCAAATATCGCGGGCTGCAGCATATGCAAGTGCATGGAAGGGTCAACGCTTAAGCAGATGCCCGCCGGCTCGACTCAGGAGCAGTGCGCGGCAGCGGGCGGCACATTGCAGTGCAAGCCGGCTATTTCCGGCGAGCGGTATTGCCCGGACATTCCGGATGAAGTTGACCCGGACTGCATTTTATGGAAGTGCGAAATGGTGGATGGCACAGACAGCCAGAAAAAAGCCACTAACGTTTGCGACCTCGGCGCCGGCTTCCGGCCCACATCTTGCAGCGATTGCAAAACATGCGACGCTAGCACAGGCAAATGCACTGTTCCGGGCGGGCAAGCTGGCAAAACCTGCGACCCAAACCCGCCGTCGGTAGGGGACAAGACCGCAGGGGAAGGCGGCTTTATGTCAAAAAAGTATGCCAATCCAATGGCGTGCTACGGCTGCACAGCAGAGGGGAACTGCGAATTAAGGCCGAACGCCGAAACTTACCCTTGTTACAACCACTATGGCTGCATGACATACTGCGCGGCAGACGGGACATGCAGCGTTCCAGGCTCTATCCTCGTAGGCGCGCCCTGCCCCGTCACTCCGGACTATGAGTGCACAAGATGCGTTATTTCCAACAGCATACTTGTATGCGCCGGCGAAACCGCGACATGCGGCAAGGTCAACAACTGCTGCTCCGCGGGCAGCGGCGCGACAAAGTGGGGCAGGTGCATTGGCGCAAACGGCCTTTGCTGCCCATCGACACGCAGCCTCACGGCATGCCCGACGCCCACATAAATCCGGATTCGCCCGGAAATTTTTCTACAACGGCTGGCTGCAGGTTCCGCCGTGGGAAAAAAAATAAAATTGATATGGCAAAAGCCATTGGCTAAAAAAAAAGCAAGTGTTATAAATAAGGTTAATTCATAATAAGAGCAAAAAGAGACTGAAAAAAATGGATAAAAAGGCAATCTTGGTGCTTGCAGCCCTCTTGCTGGTTGCCGGAAGCGCTTTCGCCCCCACAACAGCCACAATCACAAGAAGCTTTTCGGCGGCGACTATCGCAAGGTCAAGCGACCTGACTGTCACGCTCACTGTTACGGTTGCCAATCCCACAACACAGTACGCGTACGCAATCGACGAGAATATCCCGGCAGGCTGGGCGATAAAAAGCCCGGGCTCCGGCGCGACCGACCAGAACGGGCACCTCAAATGGGTCGAGATACAGAGCGCCGCGAGCACGACTTACAGTTATGTCCTGACAGCCCCGAGCACGACAGGCACAGCCACTTTTTCCGGGGACTACAGGTTTTCGGACATGAACAATGAAAGCCCGAATCCCGAGCCGAACGCAATTATCGGCGGCCAGACGCAGGTTACGGTAAGCCAGTCGGTTTGCCCGCAGGGCCAAATAACAAGTTCATGCACCTGCGGCGCGCAGTCCTATTCCTCGGGCTATTGCTGCAGCGGCGCCTATCAGGCAACTGCATGCGTGGTGCCGGACTGCAACGAGGGTGCGGTAGCGGGCCTGTGCAGCTGCGGCGGCCAGGATAAAATCTCGGGATACTGCTGCAGCGATGTTTGGCAAAACTTTTCATGCAGCATGCAACAATGCCCCGCCGGCGAAATAACCGGCGCCTGCGTCTGCGGCGGAGAAGCCTACGGCTTTGGATACTGCTGCGGCGGCGAATACGCGGAATCGCCCTGCACGGAAGCGCCGTGCACGAGCGACCTGAACTGTTCATCCGGGCAGAAATGCTGCAGCGGCTCATGCAAGACCACCGCCTGCGGGGCTGCAAAGGCATGCCAGAGCGGCTATGAGTGCAAAAGCCCTGATGCCTGCGCTGCAAAATGCAGCAAAATAGCGCTGAAAAAGTTTTCGATCGAAGCGCCGGCTTATTTTGTTTTGAACGACGAATTCACCCTGGTTGTAAATGACACCAATGGCAATCCAGTTGAGGGCGCAACCGCAACTTACGCCGGCGAGCAGAAAACCACTGTTGCGGATGGCAGCGTCAGCTTCACGGCGAAAAAGAGCCAATATGTTGTCATGGTCAAGAAAACAGGATACGTGACTGTGGCAATAAAAAGGGTCGTGAAAACAACGGGCTCAACGCCAACTCCCGGCAAAGGGAAGATTACGATAACGCTGCCGGAAGTGGTCTATTTGGGAGAGGAATTCTCGCTGCAGGTGAACACAACGGATGGGAACGCCGTCGAAGGCGCCGCGGTCACATACGGCAAGCAGGAAACAGAGACAGACACTGACGGCCAGGCGTCGCTCACAGGCGAAAAAAACGCGTACGTTATCACGGTAAAGAGCGCGCTCGGCACGACAACCGCAAAAGTAATCCCAAAAACAAAGCCGCAGGCAGACCAAAACAAACCAGACCAGAACAGGAGCTCGGGATTCCAGATAGGAGGCCTGCTTGCAGACCCGATATCAATAATACTGATAGCGGGAATCGCAATTGCGGTCTTCATTTTGCTGAGAAGCAGGGGAGGAAAAAAAACCGCTGCCCCACAACCGCAGCAGATTTAAGGCGGGGCAGATTGAATTAACAGGCGGCCGCTTTACGAATATGGCTGCACGGGCCCACTGAACATTCATTTCTCCCCCTGCAGCAGGCTGGAGGAGAGGCACAACTGAAGGAGTGAGGAAGGCTACTGGGCGGTTCACGAATGGCGAAAGAAGAAATCCTTAAGGAATTGATGGCTCTCCTTGAATTAAACCAGGGCGAGGAGGAGACCAAGCGATTCTTGGCCCAAATGGGCTACGGCGAGAAGGAAGCCTGTGTCCTTATTGAGGAAGCGAAAAAAGGCTACTCAAGCTCGTCCGGCCTGGAAAAACTGAAGCAGATGCTGAAGCAGATTGAGCAATCCGGGGAGAATGAGGGGCAGGCGCTTGGCGGGGAAAAAGAGATTGGTGTGCAATACGCTAAAGTCGAGCTTAAGGGCCTTAACGATTTCATAAAAAGGGCGGGCAGCATGCTCGGCACAGGGAAAAACCGGAAGAAAAAAAGGCGGCGCATAAAAAATCCGCCGGGCCGAAAGCCAAAAAGAACAAGGCGGAGGGCCGGGCGCAGGCACGGGAAAGCCATGGGGCGCTGAGCCATTGCATGTTTGCCCGGCGCAGTGCACAGATAAGTATTAAATACAAAAAGTGCTGTTGTCCTTATTGTGGCGAAAGAGGAAATAATCAAGAGCATAATGGACCTGTTTTCAGCAAATCAAACTGAAATTGAGGTACTGGCGTTCCTGTTCAACATCGGCTACAGCCAAAAAGAAGCCGAATCACTGATTGCTGAAGCGAAAAAAAGGTATCCGATGAGGCAGGCTGCGGAGAAATTGGGGCAGATTGAAAAGCACCAGGAGACCGAAAAAAAGGGCATTGAGGACGACGAGGAGGGCGACGAGGGCCTCAGCGACCAGGAAAAAAGCGCCAAAAATGTAAAAAGGGAATTCCGGGAAATGTTTGATATACTGAAAAACATAAAAAAAGACGTGAAATCCGACTAAATGCCATTGCTATTTTTCAGAATTAAACAAAAGTTAAAGCGGATTAAAATTAGCCCTGCTTTCGCCAAAATCCTGCGGAACAATAACCTTAAATAGAAAAAAGAACGAAAAGCTATTGCTTATGGTGGACAAGGTTCGCTTCGTGGAGAACATCCGGAACCTTCTGAACCTGGGGCAGGGCAAGCCGGAGATACTGCAGTACGTCCAGAACCTCGGCGTAAGCGAAAAGGAAGCCAAGGAGCTGGTTGCAGAGGCCGAAAAAAGCAGCCAAATAAACTCAAAGGCGATAGCCAGCATAAAACCCCTCACGCTGGGCGAGCAGATTGAAAGGTTCAAGAAGCAGAGGACTGAAAGCGGCAAAGAGCAGTTCAAGGAAAACATTGACGCGCTGGAGCAGATGATGAAAAAAATGCGCAATGACATGGGCGAAGCCAAATAAGACAGAGCGCCCTGCGCGGCAGGTGTTCCGCCGCAAAATTCAAACAACCGAAATCCGAAGATACGCCAAAAAAAAGGCATTAAAAAACTGGCTGTTGACTATGGCTTTGGCGAAGGAATTAATCGGCCTGTTCCTCATGGGATTTTTCTGCGCCCTGCTCATACTTTGCACGGCGCTTTTTCTAATCAGGGGCGGTTCCATGATGGGAATTTTCTCCGGCATAAGCTTTTTTTCGATAATCCTGCTTTATTTTGTGGACATCAAAGCCAGCCCAAAAGTCGTGGTAAAAAGCCTGAAGGGGGAAAAATTCAGGTACTGCTATAACTGCGGCGCAGAGAACCACAGGCAGGCAAGGCAATGCTACAAGTGCGGCTCAAACCTGTGACTTTTTTTCCGGGCCAGCTTTATGTGCTTGTGCCCGCCGGCGCAATGCGCCGCGCCCAGCCGCAAAAATCCCTTTTCAGGCAATCGGATATTAATAAAAAGCAATTAACCGTTATTCTTTGCACATGAAAAATCCTTTGCGCGCGAAAAATTCCCTGCGCATGAAAACGCGCGGCCTGCCGGAGAAAAAGAATCTACAGCCAAGCCTAGGCAAAGAGGACGCAATAAAGACAGGCAGGTTCGTGCTTTACTTCATTCTCGTTTACCTGCTTGCTTCAATGGCGCTGGAGGTGTTGCTGCCGGCGCGGGCGCTCGAGGCGGCTGTCGCGAACAACGTGCTTTTCCTGCTCGGCGCTGCCGGGCAAGGCGGCAGCGTCAGCAGCGGTGAAACCGCGGTTATTGCGCTCGCGGGCGGGGCAAAAATCGAGATAAGCGAATTGTGCACCGGCAGGATGGAAACCCTGATTATTTTTTCCGCGATAATCGCCTCGGCCGGCATCGCGTGGAGGAAAAGGCTGGCGGGCGCCGCGATTGCGGCTGCCGCGGCAATAGCGTTCAACCACCTGCGCATCGCCGGGACAGCCCTCCTGATTCTCGGCAGCGGCGACACAGCGATGATAGAGTTCGCGCACAACATTCTCTTCAGGGTTTTCCTTTTCATCGTAATCGCGGGCTTTTACATCGGCTGGTTCTACTGGGCGGCGAGCAGCGAGCATAGCACGGGCAACAGGGTTTCGGCGGGAAAAAGAATTGCCGGCTTTGCCGGAATTTTTGGCGGAAAGGAAAGGGGCGCAAAACTTGGAAGAAACACTGGGAAACCGCGGCAACGCTAATTTTAAATAGCAGTAAGCCTATTTTCTAGCTGGAAGCGGCTTTTCCGCGCGGAGGGCGCGGCTTGGCACCGCCCCTATATAGAAGAATTAATATATTAGTTGAAAGAAGAAGATTAATTAGGCATGGTAAGCGAGTGAATGCGATGATTGGCGAGAGGCTTTCCGGCATTTATACCGCGTTGGAGGACAGGTACTACGGCGTTCTTGATTTCCTCGACGCGAAGGGCGTGCCTGTTTACTCTTACAACGATTTTTTGGAATCAAAGGGGCTGCCGGCTTTCCCCATCACTGCCGCGCTAATCATCCTTATTGCGGCGCTTTTGTTCGGGGTTTTCTTTGTCGGCAACCAGATTAACCCGGCCATTACAGTAAGCTTCCAGGACCAGTTCGACCAGGCAGTAACCGGGGTTACTGTAAGCGTGAAGGGCAGCGCGGGAAACGTGATACTAAGCCCGAAGACAATTAAGAGCGGGGACTCGATACAGCTGCAGGGCATTCCGATTGGAAGCGAGCTGACTATTTCAGCGGAAAAGGAAGGATATGAGGGCGCCGAGGAAAAAATAGTGGTGACAAAGGAAAAAATCAGCGTGCCGCTGCAGCTGAACAAGCAGGTTGTGATGATTTCCGGCAGGCTGCAGGTTGTCGACACGGAAACCCAGGACCCGGTGAAAGGCGCCTCCATAACCGCGCAGTGGCAGAGCATAACGAGAAGCGCGACATCTGACGCTGAAGGAAAGGCGGCTTTTGCGGGCATTCCAAAGGGCACCGAGATTTATTTTTCAATAAGGGCCGACGGCTACGAGCCTCTTGACAAGTCAATTTCTTTTGAGGCCGAAGGCAGCCTGCAGACAGCGGAATTGAGCCCGGGCAGCGCCAACCTCGCGGGAAAAACAAGGCTGCTTGTGACAGTGCTTGACGAGGCGGGCGAGCCTGTGAAGGGCGCGATAATCAGCGTAAAGGACAGGGGCACTGACAACAGCATTGACGAAAAAATAGCCACTGCCGGGGAGGCGCTTTTTGACGTCACAAAAGGCACGAGCGTAAGGCTTGTCGTGCAGAAGGACGGCTTCCTGCGCTATGACAGCCTTGAAACCGAGGAAAGCAGGACGCTGAGGCTGGACAACGAAACATGGATTGTCGTGCTGGGAAAAGGCGGCAGCAGGCTAGCCGTAACTGTTTACGCGCTGCAGACGCCGCTGAGCGACGCCGCAGTGCAATTGTTCGACCTGAACGCGAACCTCATTGACTCCGGAACAAGCGGTTTCGGCGGCACTGTTGACTTCAACGGGCTTGCGCCGAAAGAGTATTACCTCACTGCTTACAGGGCAGGCTACCTGCCGAACAGGATAAAGGTCAATATCGCCGAAACAGAGGCTGCGGCAATAAACCTCACTGCCGCGGACGCCGCCAACAGCGCAAGGCTGGGGGTAAGCGCCCTTGATTCCTACAAGGCGATGGCGAACAACGTTGACTTGATATTCTATGAGAAGGACAATTCGGGATTGCTGCCGCTTGGGGTTCCGCCCGCGAAAACCGACATTTCGGGATACACGAGCATTACGGCGCCGATGGGAAAAACAGTGCATGTTGAGGCGAAGAGGGGCGGCGAGCAGGGAAGCGGCGAAAAGACGGTCGAGGCGAACAAGGCGAACGAGATTGTCATAGAGCTCTCAAAATCAATCACAATAGTCGAGCTGGATATTTTTGATTCCGACGGAAAGCCCGCAAAAGGCTGGGCGGCAATCGAATCGCTTTCGGGAGAATTGCTCTACGACGGCAATATCACTGATGGAAAGGTTTTCTTTGACGCGCAGGGAAACAGCAAGGTCAATTTGACTGTCAAAACAGACGACGGCAGGACTCTTGAGCAGCAGGTTGACGTCAAGGGAAAGAGCAAGGCCAGCGTTAGCCTCGGGGAGCAGCCGAACGGGCTGGCGCCGGAAATAAAATTCACCGGCATTACAAACGAGTCCGGCGAGAAGACTGGCGGGATAACCCCGGACGCCTATTACTGGCTTAACTTCGAGACAAACTGGCCCGGCGGAACACCGAAGGGCGGAGTGCACGTGAGGGTCGGGAGCGACGACACGGCTTTCGTTGATTCCGAGGAAGCCGGGGCCATGGGCTTTGACGCGAAAACAAGCGCCTATTTCTTCGGGTTAAGCTACCATCCCGCGCCGGCCCCTGGGAACGAGTCAGCCGACAAGCAGAACAAGGGAATCGCGGGCGAATTGAGCAAGCTTGTCGAATTGTATTTCACAAAGCCCGCGAACACAGTTGCCTTCAAGGTAAAAATAATGGCGAAAAAATCCATTACCGCCAGTGAAATTGAGGTGCACTACAGGGCTTGGGCGGAGATAGGCGGGAAATACTACAGGGCGCCGGCGGACAGCGACCTTGACACAAACCTTTTTGTGAGCTCGAAGACAGCGCTTTACGCTGAAACAATCGTTGAAAAAATCCCTGTCCTTTCCGGGGAAAAAATCTCCTGCGACAAGAATTTGTGCGCGGACTACCTGTTCGTCCTGCCGAACGGCCTTTTCGCGCAGGTGCAGGACTTCAAGCCCGTCACCGAAGAGCTGTACTCGCTGCAGATAGAGCTGACAGCCAAGAAGGCATTCAACAATGCCACGATAAAGCTTGACACAGACAAAGCCGCGCCAAAGCTTTACTTTACGGGCTATGATGTGGACAATTTTTCCGACCGGCCAACCGCAACAATACAGCCTTTGGCTGCAACAGCAAATTTGAGCGGCCAGGGCTATTTGAACTGGCCCGCGGGCAGCGAGGCGGCGCAGACCGCGGCAAACCCGCTTGGCTTCAGCGGCGGCACAGCCGGGGCATCGAACACATCTCTCACGATAAGCGGGCAGAGCGTTACCCCGGAAAAGAGCAAGGCCATAAGGGTTTACTTCAAGCCTTTCGCGGAAGGCGCTTCCTTCATCAAGGTGCAGACTGTTGCGGACAATGCGGTGCTGAACGAGCAGTTCAATTTCAGCATTGAGCGCAACAGGGGGATGCTGCTGGGCGTTTCGCCCGAAGAGCCCGGCGTCGGGCAGGATTTCACAATAAAGGTTTTGGACAAGGAGACAGGCAGCGGCGTGCAGAACGCCGTAGTGCAATTGAAGAACAGGAATGGCGAAATTGCCGGGAGCCTTGTCGGCAGCGGAAGCACCAAAAAGGGATTGAACGGCGAGTATTTCTTCAGGAACACTTTCAACCCAGGCATATACACCGCCGAGGTAAGCGCCCAGGGCTACAAGAGCGAAAAGCTCGAGATTGCCATCGCGAGGGACGGCATCCTCACCATAAAAAGCCCCATAAAAATTGACATCAAGAAAGAGGAACGGGAAAAAGCAGTGAACACAGCGCTGCATAACACCGGGAAAGAGGAAGTGAACGGGCTGGCGTATGAAATTCAGAAAGAAAGCGGCTTCCCGGAAGAATTCACAGTGAACGTAACAATGCCGATGGCAGTGGCGGGAAACCAGGACGCGACAGCCACGATAAGGGTTTCCGTCGACCTTTCTGACGAAAGCGAGGACAATTTGTACGGCGAAGCCGACCTAATAGTTAAGGGAATGGTTGCGGGAAATTACCCCACAAAAACAACCGCGAGGCTGGTTATAAATTACAACAAGAAGCTTGACGAGGCCTGCCTGAAATTCGACAAAAGCTCGCTCGGCGTGACTCTGGTCGGAAGGGCCGGGAGCACTGGCGAGGACGCCTTTGAGGCCGAGAACACATGCGAAACCGCCTTGAGCCTGAGGGCAAAAATAAAGCAGCAGCAGGCAGACCCGAACATAACTGTCACAGTGCAGGACATAACGCTTGAAAAAGGCGCGAGCGCCACGGTAACAGTGCAGGCAGTGAACAGGATTGAAAGATACGCATCCATGAACCAGACGGCGCGCTTCAACATCACATTTGAATCAAGCCAGCTCGCGAAGAGCATACCGCTCGAGGTAAGGATATGGAACCCGAATTTCGGAATAAGCTATCCCCCGAATGTGAACCTCTGGCTGGCTCAGGCCCAGAACGAGCAGCTCGCCTACGCGCAGTCGCCGTTCCAGATAATGAACATGGGCGCTGTGCCGATAACAGGCTTCAGGGCGGCGCTTACCCCGGAGGCATACACAGCAGGCATTACCGCGGGCTTCAGGCCGAATGAAATACAGGGAATAACGCTTCCGGCAGGCCAGCCAGTGACACCGATGAGGTATGTTTACGCGGAAACAGGGCAGATGCAGGCGCTGCAGGCGCCGGGGCGCTGGGGAATCAATTTTATTGGCGTTGTGATGGGAAGGCAGTACCCTGAGCTCGGAAAGGCAACGCTTACCGCGAATTACACCGGCAACAAATGCCTTGAGATAGCGCAGGTTGCGGGCCAGCCGCTTGAGTTCAGGAGCAAGGAAACAGCCGGAACACTGCAGAGGCCGATAAAAATAACCAACAAGTGCGGCGAGCCCGTGCGGCTAACGGGAAAGGTATTGCCGGAAAAAATCGGCAACAACAGCTTCACGCACTACCCGCCGGACGTCACAATGGCGCCGGGCCAGTCCGTTGACGCCCAGCTTATGCTCATCAAAGGCCAGCAGATCAACAGGGATTTGAAAATAAGGGTCGTCGGCCTGCTGACAATGCAGAACAAGTGGGTTGAATCGAACGAGCTGCAGGCATCACTGAGAATCGGCGCGGGCGCATACGGCGGAAGCACAAACCCGGGAAAAGCCACAAAAAGCATTTCGCTCAAAAAGTGCGACAGCGAGGGCGACTTCAGGTCCTTCCAGTTCCCCATCCTTTCAAGCGACTGCGCGAACGGCTACTGCGACGCGAAACAGCTCGCGGCTTACATAATAAAGAAAGCCGACAATTTGATTGGAACAGTAAAGGACAAGGCCACAAGGGCGAGGAACCAGTCCGCGAACTTCGCGGCATGCAGCGACCCAGGCAGGAATTACTGCAGCTTCGACGACATGGGCGTTATAGCCGAAACATTCCCGGCTTTCCTGATGGTTGACAACATGAGCGCGGAAGTGCTCGACCGGGAGCTTGACGAGACAAGCAAGACAGAGCTCAAGACTTACGCCGTGAAGCAGGGGGAAAAGGCGATTGACGACATCGGCTCAATCGGATTTGACTTCGGGCAGATTTACCTCGGCGGAAACTTCCTGGGATGCGGGCTGTACTATGTGACGATTCTCGGCGCAGTGCAGGCGTCCAACGGCGAAATAATGGCCGGCGACAGCGGAAGAAGCTATGTGCTTACTGTTAACATCAGCAGGGAAAAGGCCGCGCCGGCAGCAGCAGGCGGCCAGCCAAGCGGGGCTGCAGGCGGAAGCAATGCCGGAGCAGGGGCAGCGCCGGGCGCAGGCGCGGCGCCGGAAACAGCGGCAAGCGATGGCAGGATTAATACTGACCAGTGCCTGCACAAGGTCGAGAACGCCGCAAACTTCCTGCCATTGGACGAGGGCTATGACGCCGCGAGCTACGAGAACTACAGGGCATGGCCCGGCATTGTCAGCGCAAGCGGAGAGTTCACGAAAATCGGCGAGCTTTTCGCGAAGGAACTGTTCAAGAAAAGCGAGGGAAGGGTTTCAGGCACAATCGGCACGAGCACGAACAGGCTTGTAATCGCAAAGGGGGACGTGAAAAACGGGCTGCTGAAAATAAAGGTGAAAAACGGCGAGAACTCGGAGCCGACGCAGCCGAAGACTGTTTACGCCTATGTTCCGGACCAGTTCGACGCTGTCAAAGCCGAGATAGCGAAGGCGCTCGGGAGCTTCAAGGCGTATAATTTCAACACGGCAAAGGACTGCTGGGGAGAGGACAGCGACGGCGTTTACATCGTGATGAGGAGCTACGAGAACGTCGACGAGCTGTACGGCGCGCTGACTGTAAGCGGCACAGGCGCGCTGAAAATCAACACGCAGGAGCAGTGCGCCGACCTTAACATTTCAAGCGGGGCGCAGGAGGAAGTGACGCTTACAACGGATTTCCTCGAGAAGAGGCTGAAAACCGGAATCGATTACATCGCGTTCTACTCAAAGAACAAGGACGGCTCAAAGGGAAAGCTCGCAATGAAGGAGAGCGCGAACGGCGCCGCGGAGGGAAAGGACACAAAGATAAAGCTCGTTGAGGAAAAGAAGGAGAAGGGCGCGGCGCCGCCTGCATCCGGAGCCGCAACACCGCCCGCAGCAGGAACGCCTGGAACAGGGGCAGGAACTGCCGCACCAGCGGCCCAGGCTGAGCCTGGCGCGCAGGAAACAGGCGCAGGCGCGACAGCAATGCTCGCGGCGGAAACAGCCAAGAAGCAGTACAAGGCGGAACTGCTCTTCTGCGCGAAGGGGACAGCGGAGTTCCCGCTCGCCGTCGAGAACGTGAAGGAAATCAGCGTCACGGCGCACAGCGAACTGACGCCCGACAGGAAAAGCAAGCCGTTCACGGTGAAGATTGAGGCGTGCGGAATACACCCGTACGACCTTGTGAAAAAAATGGTTGACGTAACGCCCGCGCAGATTGACGCCTTGCCGGACAAGGAGTTCGTCGCGTACGCGACAGTCGGCTGGAAAGGCGCGCCGGAAAAAGTAAGCCTTGTTGCGGTCCAGAGGGCACTAGCGGCTGAAGCGGCGATGAGGGGCGGCTACGGCGGCGGCGCGGGAGTTTCAACCGCAAACCAGCCGGAATACTTGAGCAGTTTGGCGACCAAAAGGCTGTGGGCAACATGGGTTGGGTATTTCCTTCCTTGTGCAGGCGCTGCCTTGCTTTTGAACTGGTGGACTTTTGAGGTTAAGGGTGGCTGGGACATCGCGTTGACATGCGCCGCACCAGCGGCGTGGAGCACAAAGGACATTCTAAAGGGCTACGGGGGCGGCACGCAAAAAGCAATGGAATTCGTTGACAGCGTGATAAAGGGGGTACTGGAGTACATCCCGCTTGTGGGAAAACCGCTTGGCGACTGGCTCGCGCCCGCAGTGGATGCGACAGCGGGAACCCCAACGGAGCAGCAGGCTGCGGAAAAAGCGCAGGACTTCAAAGAAAATCTACTGTATCCTGCCCTTACAGACACGGCTTTCAGGGACATCACAAGGTCAATAAGCAACGCTTACGATTTGATAACGCCGGCAAGCGCACCAATCGCAAGCACCCAAGCAGCGGACACAATCTTGCAGGACATGATTAAGAGAGGCTCGCTAAAAGGAATGAGCAACGCACAATTGGATTTCCTTTTGGGGGGGCACTACGCAAATGGCAAATGGGCTGCTGTTGCCCCACGCCCGAGTTTTCCTCTCACGGCGACTCCGCCTGGCTCTGGAAACCCGTTGCCCGCTTTGCGCGAACAATTGATAGGCAAAATCAATACTAATTTGCTCGCGAACAAAGGAACAATCGGGGAATCAATCGCGGGCGCCACGCAGCGGGGATTCGGAGAAACCGGCCAGACTATGGTTGAAACATTTGCAAGGGGCGCTGATACAGGCATGCTTCCTAGCAGTATCCAAAACCAGTGGCTGGCGCAACAGCAGCGCTATTTGGATGACTTTTTAAAGCTGGACGGTACAACTGGGATTTCGGCTGAAAGGGTCCTGGAAGACTTAAGCCCGGCCCAAGCCAGTGCACGCGGTGTGGCATTGCAGAACACTTGGGCAAGGGCAACCAGGGACATGGTTGAAGAGCAGTTGAAGAGAACTGCCGAGGGAAGGCAATTGATAAGTAAGGGATTTATGAGCGAAGTTGACACGATAATAGGCACGGAAAAAACCCGTTTGACATATAATCTACAATCTGTGAAAAAAGTGCCTGTGCAGCCAGGGGTACCTGGCGGAATAATCTCACCGCCAATACCAGGCACAAACCGCATTTCGCGAACATTCGCTTTACCGGCTGGAGTGGATCCGGATTATTTAACAAGGCAGGTATTGAGCAAAGCAAGGAGCAAGGCAGAAAATGCCATAGTGAGCGGCACTATTGGCACCCAGGCAGCCGACGATTTTGCCAAGGGCCTTTTCGCCGGCAGCGAGGATCTCATTGACCCAACCAAGATGAAGAGCCTGCAGACCAGGAGCGGGAGAATGAAAGCTGCTGTGAAGAATTTCTTTTCGAGGAACATCTGGACAGGGACGTTCTGGAAGAATCTCGGGTGGAACCTGATGAAAGGAGCCGGAATCGGTGCCGCAGAGATTTGGGCCGGCAGCGTTGGCTTTGACCAACTGTGGAATGTTTTAGACCCTTACAAGAACCCGCCCGCAGGCGCGAATGTTTTGAATACCGCGAACCAGCAGTGCGTTGACAAGGGCGCGGACGGCAAGTGCATCTGGATGCCCGCGCTTGATTTGGAGAAAAACCAGACTTACAGGATTGTCATAACGAAGGACAATTTCGGCGGGAAGCGTTATGATTTGATGAAGATTGGGACTGACGCGCAGTTCAGCGAGATGAGGCAGGAGCTCAAAGAAAAGAAGTCAGGTCTATGGGAGAGCGCGAACTGCAAGGACATAACCGCAAAGGGGGTTGCCGAATACATCGGCGGGATTGCGCCGGAATCCAGCAAGAAAATTCCTGCAGAACACGTCACCGCTTATTACACCTACAATTCGATTATCGCGAACGCCGTGAAGAGCTGGCCTGTGCCGGAAGAGGACCTCATGGCTGTTTTGCTCACGCAGCCGGAAACAATAAAGGGCGCGGGAATGGCGAGGGACTGGTACAAGCCGCTGCCCAACGAGAAGGAAGAACAGACAAACGCGCGCGTGAAGAGATACATTGACAATGTCGCCCAAGCGCTCGCTTACGCGGAGAACAGCAGCGGCGGAGACCTCGCGAGAGCCGCCGCAAGCCTGACAACCGCAGGCGACAAGCAGAAATACTCCTCGCTTGTCGTGCAGACACGGGGCGAGTGGGCGAAGTACAGGGTAAGCCCGCCCGCAGGGCCGTAAAGGAAATTGCGGGAAAAAAAAGGCCGGTTGGCTGATTCTTGCCGATTTCCGCCGCACAGCAATTCTTAAATTCCAGTTAGGGCTTTTTATTCCCTGTTCCAGATGAAATTGCGCGTCCTAAACAAAAGCGGATTCAATCTTTTCACGGCGCTTGTTTCCTTCCTCCTGATAATGCTCGCGGTTCTGCTGATACAGAGCATGATAAAGGCGGAGAGGGACACAGCCGACGAGATAGCGCGGATTGAGTCCAGCTCCCAGCTCGAGGCTGTCGCGGAAATGGCGCGGGCGGACGCGCTGCAGGTCTTCAACTACAGCCTGAGGAAAAAAATCGAGGAATGGCTGACAGACCCCGACAGGGGAGAGCTGACCCTGCAATTGCAGAACAAGAGCTGGAACGACATAAAAAAGGAGTTCGCGGAAAGCAAGTTCGGCGGCAGCCAGAGCGAGGCGTTCGCGACATTCACCTCAAACGCGCTCATAGGGATATTTTACACGGACGCGCACTTCGGGAACTACAAAATAAGCCTTGAGGGAAGGGAAACCCTGAAGAAAGGCATACAGGACGCCGTGCTGGGCAGCATGGACGATTTCTTCACTGTGATAGAGTGCGGCGCGGGCGCGGAAGAGGGAGACCCGCGCTACTGCGAAAAGGGGACGTTCTACGTGAACCTTCACCTTGAAAACCTCTCGCAGGAGCAGTACGAGCAGCTGCCGCGGCTTTACGTGATTGACAAGGCAACGGGCGAAGAGCTGAAGATGATAATGCTGCCGAAAACCACCTTCAGGATTTACGTGCCGCTGCGCTTCTTCAAGGCGATAGCCGAAACCCGGGCGCTGATGCATTACCCGCTGGAGGAAACAGACACCCAGAACGACAAGGGGCTTTTCTCGCCGATGATCCACAACATGATGGAGGAAATGGGGCTTGGAATGTGCGATTACGGCTACTGCGCGCCGCGCACAAATCCGTTCACGCCGCCGGAGTCCACGGAAATGGCCCCGGGGGAATTCTGCCCCGGAAACAATCTCGCGCCGGGATACCAAAACGGGATAGCAACAGGCATTGAATGCCCCGCGGAATGGGCGAATTGCCCGGCTTCGTACAACGCGAACAACAACGACGGGTCTGCGGACATGAAAACGAAGCTTGCGCTTTTCGCGAAATCAGGGGTATGCAAGGTCGTGAAGGACGCGAAGGAAGCCGGCTATCTTGACGCGGAACAGGGCGACAAGTTCAATCTCGCCGGCACAGGCGCCTGCGACAACGGCCTTGTGAGCACTGTTGAAGTCAATGTTTTTGTGAACGACTCAAAATCTGTTGTCATAAAAAATACTTTCCCTGCACCGCCCGGCGGCTTCAGCGGCAGCGCGGACCCGTACAGCTGCTCAAAGCCCCAGATGGTTGAGGTGCCGCGGAGAATCGGGCTGTACAGCGAGGGGGCTGCAATAAAATTCCCGAACATCGCGCTTTCGGAACTGCCGTGCGAGGGAACATTCGGCGACGCCGTCTGCAGCGACTGCAAGGGCGCCTGCGCGGAAGTGAAAAGCATAAAAGTCACGCTTGCGTTCAAGGAAGAGGACCCGGATTACATGGTCACCAAGGCGGGCTCGCCGGGCAGCCACGACAAGGTGTACAAGATTTCGGTTTACGACAACGGCTATGTCCCTTTCACGGGCCAGTTCGACCAGGGCGCCATGAGCGGCTGCCTCTACGGCACTGCCCCGAACAAGCAGGGCTGCAGCCTTAACGCAGGAGCCGGCTGGTACTGCGCCTCAACCTATGACGGCGAGCAGTTTGGCACAAGCGCCGCGACTCTTACGGGCTGCAGGCCCGCGTGAGGGCGCCTTGGCGCGCCCTGTTTTTTGCGGAACAGCAAGTAATTTAAACAACAAAAATTATTACTCATTATAAAAATTATATTAAGGGCTGAAAGGCATGCGGATTGCCGGTGCCGCGCCTTGAGTTAAGTTAATAAACAAAAAGAGCGAGAAATAATATTATATAGTTAGCGAGTGAATTTGGATGGCTCTGAAGGATGCGTACTATTCCGCCGAGGACAAATATTACGGCGCAATTGACTGGCTTGACAAGAAAGGCCTTTCGCTGTACCCTGTTGTTGACGCCCTTGAGAAAAGGAACATCCCATCCTTCCCGATAATGCTGCTTATCCTTATACTGATTGTCGCGGCCGTTGTTTTCGCGCTATTTTATTTCCTTGCCCCAGGCACAATCGTCACTTTCATGGTTGCGGATGCCGACAGCGGCGACCCGATTGCGGGCGCGAACGTGATTGCCACTGTCAATGGCGTGAAGGCCAGCGGAAGCACCGATGACAATGGAAAAGTCGAAATTCCCGTTGCCATAGGGGAGGCAAGCGTTTCCGTTGAAAAAAGCGGTTACGCGAAAGCGGAAAAAAGCATCACTGTTTCGGGCAGCCAAACCGAGAAGATTTCAATGTCAAGAGAAGCCGGCATGCTTTCAAAAACAATCCAGCTGATGAAATCCGGCACTTCGCGGCTGATGGAAGAAAGCGTTACCCTGAGGTTTACCTGCAGCAATCCGGCGGCGTCCTCTTTTGAAGAGACAAAAACAACAGACAGCGGCACAATAGAACTGCAGATTCCGGACAACTGCGGCTCGCTTGTTGCGCAGCCAATCAGCAACCATGCGCTTGACGAGGGCGTTATCTCAGACATTGCCAACGCAGCGGCGCCACAGCTGTTTTTGGGCGCGGTTGTTGTAAACACAGGCACTGTGAATGTTTCGGTTAAGGATTCACAGGGAAACGCCCTGGGCGGAATCAGCGTGCAGCTGACAAAAAGCGACGGCACAATCGGAAGCAACGGCGTGACAGCGTCGTCGGGAACGGCTTCCTTCGCCAATATCCCTACCGCGGCATATTATGT
>Ga0315274_10002411_pt1 | contig 28258 bp, 18 predicted proteins | sample YL17G02_20_MG_FD_203700 | JGI IMG/M metagenome (GOLD analysis project Ga0315274, IMG submission 203700) | Sediment microbial communities from Yellowstone Lake, YNP, Wyoming, USA - YL17G02_20 | ecosystem: Environmental > Aquatic > Freshwater > Lake > Sediment | place: USA: Wyoming | collected...
AATGCCTGCGCCAGGTCGTTGAGCGCAAAGGCATCGAATGGCCGTTCCACCTCAACCCTTATCCGGAGACCTTCCTGGGCGACGCCAACTGGAGCGATTACGTGGTGGACGTGGAAGCGTTGGTTGAGAAGGCGGGGTTTGTCTCACTGTTTGGCCGGGTGGGCAAGGTCCCACAAAGTGCGGCGCCACCCGACGGATACTGGCTGAAGGTGGACCATCGCGGCTTTTGGGAGTTGGGCACAGCGTCGCTGGCGCTGGCTTCGGGCAAGGTCTCGTTCTCGGCCGGCACCTGGCACAAGCTGGGACTCCGTTTCGCGGGTTCGCAGATCAAGGCATTCATCGACGACCAGCCGGTGACAGAACTGATGGATGATACCTGTCTAAGTGGCATGGTAGGCGTTGGCAGCGGCTGGCACCGTGCGCAGTTCGACAACCTGTCAGTCCGAGGCGAGCCTTCGGACGCGAACCTCGCCTATGGCAAACGGACCACGGCGTCGAGCGAATGGGATCTTGACTGCCGGGCAGGAAACGCGACCGACGGCGATGCCTTCACCACGCGCTGGAATGCCGCGGACGGCAAGCTGACCGGCGAGTGGCTGGAGATCGATTTGGGTGCCGGCGTGAGGTTCAACTCGGCCACGCTTAAACCACTCGAAGACCGGATCACGGGCTACAGGATCCAATCGTGGACCGGCTCGGAATGGCAGGATGCGTTCCAGGGGGACAACCTGGGTTCGGTTCCCAAGCGAATCACTTTCCCGGCAGTCACCGCCAGCCGTGTGCGGCTGTTCGTGACCGCAGCCAAGGCCAGCCCCGCGCTTTGGGAGTTTGAGGTCCGACACCGCCCGTGATGTGGCCCGGTCCGCACCTGCGGTCGCTTGTCAGAAATGATCCAGTTCAGGCGAGCAGTTGGGGTGACCCTGAGATTCTGTCAGCGGCGAAAGCTCACCGGACGTCACCCCGAGGCGGGTGGCCTCTCTTGTCGCTCCGCGTGTTGAACGCCGCGCGTTTGGCTTCTGGCACGAGCGACTCCCAGCCCATCAACGGCTTGACTTGTTCCACCGGGCGATCCGTGCGGAAACGCAGCGTGACGATCTGCTGCGGGTGGATCGGAAAACGATAACTCGGACCCGGTGCTAGCGTGATCCCGTGACCCCCGCGCAAATCGGTCAACGCCGCCTCCCGGTGCGGCAAAGCCAATTCTACCTCGGCGATGCCGGGGCGACCGAGGCACTCGGCCAGGCGTAGTTCGATCTCGGCGCCTTCGCGGCGCACGGCTTCGACGATCACACTTCGCGAAGTGTGCACAAACGATCTTGCGGGCGCTCTGGCTCGGTCCGGCACGATGACGGGAGGACAGTTATACTCCCAGGCCATCTGCGGAATGCGCGCTTTCTCCCACGGCGAGTTATGCGCCACGAGCGCGTATTCGAGGCGGTGCTTGCCTTTACCAGTAAGCCACGCGTTCGGGTAGCCGTAGTATTTGTCGGTGGCGCTGAGGAGGAAAATGATTGGGCTCCGTCCGATCAACTCCCGTCCCGTCGCGCCGCGATCAAGCAGCGCCACGACGACGGTGCGATCCGGCCAGCGCAGGCCCTCGCCACCGGAGAGATTGATGGTCGGCTCCAGGAAGAACGCGTTGCACAACTCGACGCGGCCTTCACGCACCGCGAGTTTGGTCTTGCTCGGATCCGTGGATTGCACTGGACTGGAACCAAACCAGACCTATGCAGACGATTCTCAAAGCGGCATATCTTCTCGTCCTGATGGTGGTCGCCCAACGCGCTCCGGCAGTCTCCGTGGCGCCCGGCGAGATGGCCAAACTCCGCCAGTGGGTCGCCGCGCGGTTTGCGGGCGTGCCGCCGGCCACGTCCGTTGAGCCCGAAGGGAGGCTGTTCGCCTCCGAGCCGCCGTTCTCATTTACCTGTGACGGCAGACCTTCGGCGGAACTGCTCAAAGTCTGGGAGTTGAAACGCAGCGTCCGGAAGCTCGACGATCAACGCACCGAGCACACCCTGATCTGGGCCGATCCGACCGGCGGCCTGACGGTGCGCTGCGTCGCCATCGAGTACCACGATTTCCCGACGGTCGAGTGGACGTTGTATTTCAAAAACACCGGGACCGCCGACACGCCGGTTCTCGAGAAGATCCAGGCGTTGGACGTGCAGGTGGACCGCGGCAATGGCGGCGAGTTCCTGCTCCACCATGACATCGGCTCACCCGCGGATGGCAACGACTACGGCCCGCTGGAGTCGCCGCTCAAGCCCGGCACTACCAAGCGCCTCGCCGCCGCCGGTGGTCGCCCGACCAATTCCGACTGGTCCTACTTCAACCTCCAATGGCCTGGCGAAGGACTCATCGTCGTCGTCGGCTGGCCTGGCCAGTGGGCGGCGGAGTTCGTCCGTGACAACGCTCGCAGGCTCAGCCTTCGTGCGGGCCAGGAGTTGACCCATTTCAAGCTGTTGCCAGGCGAGGAGGTGCGCAGCCCGCTCCTGGTGCTGCAATTCTGGAACGAGGACTGGCAGCGCGCGCAGAACATCTGGCGGCGCTGGATGATGGCCCATGCCATGCCCAAACCCGGCGGGCAGTTGCCCCAGCCGCAGTTGCTCGCCTCCAGTTCCCGGCAGTACGACGAGATGATCAAGGCCAACGAAACCAACCAGGTCATGTTCATCGACCGCTACCTCGCCGAGGGCCTCAAGCTGGATTACTGGTGGATGGACGCGGGGTGGTATGTCCACCACGGCGGCGGTTGGCCCCGGGTGGGCACGTGGGAGGTGGACACCAACCGTTTCCCTCATGGCCTGCGAGCCATCTCGGACCACGCCCACCAGCACGGGGTGAAGATCCTGGTCTGGTTCGAGCCGGAGCGCGTCACCGCCGACACCTGGCTGACGCAGAACCACCCGGAATGGATTCTCGGCGGTGCCAAGGGCGGGCTGCTGAATCTCGGCAACGACGCCGCGCGCCAATGGCTCACCGAACATGTGGACCGGTTGCTGACCGAACAAGGCATCGACCTGTACCGGCAGGACTTCAACATGGATCCGCTTGACTTCTGGCGCAGAAACGACGCGCCCGATCGCCAGGGCATCACCGAGATCAAACACGTCGCGGGGTACCTGGCCTACTGGGACGAATTGCGGCGGCGGCATCCGAACATGCTGATCGACTCCTGCGCCTCAGGTGGCCGGCGCAACGACCTCGAAACCATGCGCCGGGCCGTGCCGCTGTGGCGGAGCGATTACGCTTACGAAGCCACTGGCCACCAGTGTATGACCTATGGGATCTCGTTGTGGCTTCCGTTCCACGGCACCGGCACCGTTGCCACGCGCAACGCGCCCTACTACGGCAGCGGGCTCACCCCGATCGAACCTTATGCCTTTTGGAGCAACGTGACGCCGAGCCTGGGCTGTGGCTTTGACATGCGAGTGAAAGAACTCGACTACGCGGCGCTGCGTCGTCTCATCGGCCAATGGCGGCAGATCAGCGCCAATTACTATGGCGACTTCTATCCGCTCACGCCGTGGTCGCGCGATGATACGGTGTGGATGGCGTGGCAGTTCGACCGATCCGACGCCGGCGAAGGGATGGTCCAACTCTTCCGCCGCCCGAACAGCTTCTATGAGTCCGCGCGCTTTAAGCTGCGTAGCTTGGAGGTTGGGGCGCGTTACCGCGTTACGAACCTGGACACCACGGACGCGAAGGACATGTCTGGCAGGGAATTGATGGAAACGGGGCTGCCAGTAACGATCGCCGAACAGCCCGGGGTCGTGAACTTTACTTACCGGAAGACGAATTAGACCGCGCAACCTTCGCGGTATCTGTAGTTGCGGGGTCTGTCACCTCTTCTCGCAGATGGGGATTATGCGTCATGTAAACCTGGAATAGCTCGTGAGCCGGAACCTTGCGCAACTGATCCGCATCGCCGGAGACGACACTCTGCGGCAGGAAAATGAAGAACCGGGCCTGAACCTTGCCGGGCTGGCCGGTCCACGGAAGCGCCAACATACACTGGAGTCCGTGCCACCTGCATGGCTGGGAGGGGCGCTCCGGCGGCCGGCCTTCCAGGTGGGGAACGCCCAGCATTGATCTTCGGATTATCGGCCAAGGCAGCCAGCCTCTGGGGACTCCCCAGTATCTCAATTGCGACAGGATTGCTGACGATTTTGATCTGCTTCTTACGGCCGCTGTCATCCACCCAGGCCGCAACAACACGGATGCGGATTCTGTGCTTTCCAGGCGACAACTGGGGCGGTTGCGGTGCGATGCTACGATCATTCCAAATGCCCCAGGCACCGGGGTCCAGCACGACCGGCAGACCGGTCCACTCGGCCTGCGGCAGCAACCGAGCCGGCTTCGCATCGTGCAGCCGGGTCCAGGTGAGCCAGACACCCGGGTATCCATCGTACTCCAGTTCCCATGATTCCTGTGTGCGACCCAGCGTGAACCCATACCGCACTTGGGCGGGCGGCCCCCGCAACACCAGTCGCCCCAGCCAGCACCCCAGTCCGATCCCGGCGCCGATCCACAGAAAATGGAGCATCGTCCAACCGGCGGCCGCCCAGGCCGGGTGGGTGTTTGCGTCCAATGCGAAAACATGGCTCACCTCGGGTTCATGGCGTCCTTTTACCGCGTCGCGACATGAGCATGGCGCGGATTTCCTTCTGGTTGGCGTCGGAGAGGCGACCTTGTTCCAACAAATGCATCACCAACTTCTGGGCCGACCCCTCGAAGACCCGGTTGACCAGGTTCTCCAGGAAACTGCTCCCGCCGTCAGCCTGGCTCAAGGTCGCCCGCCTTCGTTCCCTGGAGTACGGATATCGCGTCGGCGAGCCATCGCGATGACGACTTGGTCCCCTTCGTTCAAACCTTCGGTGACTTCAGACCGGAGCTTGTGGGGCCTGGCAGGGTTCCGGGCATATCGAACATCAACGCCTGGACGGGGATCCTGAGGGCGTCGCTGCGATGCGCGATGATGAAGGCCAACCGCGCGCTCATGCCGCGCCTGAGCCTGGGCGGAGGATTGATGACCTGGACGACGGCGTTACCGGCCTGGTGGTACCAATACCAGGCGCCGGCGGAGGCCAACGCGGCCACTACGGCAAACCCAGCCGTCCGTTTCCTCCAAACCGTCCCGGCTTTTCCCGGTAAAGCCGCTGGATCTTCCGCGCGCAGCGCGGCACCCGGTGTGGACGCAATCGTCTCGACATCCGTTTTCACCGCGCCGGCTTGTTGGTAACGCCGTTCCGGTTCCTTGGCGAGGGTGCGCAGCACCACTTCATCCAGGCGCACGTCGATCTGGACCTTGCCCGAAGGCGGGGCGAAAATCCCCAACGGCAGTTCGCCGGTGAGCATTTCGTAGAACACGACGCCCAACGAATAAATGTCCGCCCGATGGTCCACTTCGAGCGGTTTCTCAAGCTGCTCGGGCGCCATGTACTGAGGCGTGCCGAGCACGTCGCGCGCCTGGGTGATCCGCTCGCCGGACGGGTCCGCGCCCAGCAGCATGGCCAGGCCGAAGTCGTAAACGGTAACAATGTTAGGATGGTTCAGCTTCGCCAGAGCCCGTGCCTCGCGGGCGAACCGTTCGGCAAAGGCCGCGTCCGCCCCGGCACCCGAAGCCAGGACTTTCAGGGCTGCGATCCCAGACTCTTGCATATAGCCCTTACTACCGGAACTGGACTCGAAGGTTACACCGGAACTGGTTCATGTTCCGAGGGCGGCGAACAGGTCGCGCAATTCCCCCTCCACTTCGGCCGGGGTGGCTACGGTCTGGGCGATTTCCTCCCGCAGCAATTCGCGGTAGCGCCGGCGCAGTCGGTGCGCGGCCACCTTGACCGCCCCTTCGCTCATACCGAGCGGGCCGGCGAGCTCGCGGTAAGGGAGTTCGCCGCGTCCTCCGGCGAGCGTCTCCTTAAGGCCGAGAGGTCTGGCAGAGCGTAGCCAAGGCGTCCCGGGCTTGCGCGGTGTCCCTGTTGCCCGCCCTGAGCACGACCGACCAATGCGTGGTGACGAAGCGGGCGGCGCACCCAGTCGCGGCGCGGCCGGGACGTCGATCCAGGGGGACTGTGCTGGTGCTCATGAGCTGAGCCGTGGACGCCTTGCTCACCGCTAGTGTGCAGTTGGCCGGGCCCGGAAGAAACGCCAGGAGTTTTCACTGGCGGCCGGGTCGGTGAATTCGCAGTTGCCTGTTGCCGAGTTGGTCACACAACCTGCGACTGCCCAATGGGCAAGATTGGTGCTGGCCTCAAACCAAGAGACTGCTTCCGGCCGGCCGGTCAGTTCGACTCGGAATCCTTGTGCAGACTGGCCCAGCGCGCGCAGCACCGGCAGGATTTCGCCCTGGAGCCGGGCCACGGCGTTCGCCGGAATCTGGTTCACGCTGGAAAACCACCCGCCGATGAGGATTTGGCCGTCGGACCGCAGCAGCATGGCGGCGACCTGTGGCAGACCCTGATCGGCATGAACCCACGTCTGGAACCGGCTGTCCACAGTCCCATCAGGATTGAGCAGGTAGCTGCCAGCGTCACGGCCAAAGTCGCTGACCGTCCCTGCGGTGAGAATGCGCCCATGGGGTTGCCGGACGAGCGAAACGACCGTCAGGTCGTTACTGCAGGAGAACTGGAAGCTGGGATCGAGTGTGCCGTCAGCGTTGAGCCGCGCCAGTCCGCGCCGCACCACACCGTTGATCCGGTCCCACCGGCCACGGATCAGCAACTTGCCGTCGGCCTGCGACGCCAGTGCGCCCACGAAAGGAGGCAACGACTCCCCCTCGAGTCCGGGCATCGTGCCGGCGGCCGTTGGATCAAACGCGATGTCCAGTGAGCCCGGACCGGTGGGCAGAGGGCGCACGGTCAGGGTGGCTGTCCGGCTTGTCACGCTGCCGAAGGCGTTGGCGACTGCGAGCGCGTATTCACCGGCGTGAGTCAACTCCACGCTCTTGCCCCAGGACAGCACGGTCCCATCAGCGCGCAACGCCAGGCCGTGCCGGGTGCCTGACGCGATCGCGACCACGTTGCTCAAGCCGGCGGGCAGGTTGGTTTGGCCCCACGCACTGCCGAACGCCGAGAAGGCCCAGGCACTGACCGCGTGGTCCTGCTGCAACGCCAGCGCGTGATCGTTGCCGCAAGCGATCTTCACGACGCTCGTCCAGTCAGCCGGCGGCTGCATCTGATGATCCGGTTCCGAGCCCTAAGCCACGATTGTTCCGCCACGTCGCAACGCCAGACTGTGGTTGCCACCAGCGGCGATGGCCACGAGGTTGGTGGCGCTAGCCGGAGGATCACACTGGCCTTCCGAGTTGCGGCCCCAACACACCACATGGCCGTCCGTCTTCAGCGCAAGGCTGTGGTAGGAGCCCGTGCCGTCAGCTCTCAGCGCGACGCTGTGCCGGAAACCCGCGGCAATCGCCACGACGTTCGTCAGGTCCGCCGGCGCTTCGCGCTGGTGGGATTCGTTACGGCCCCAGGCCGTCACCACTCCGGGGAGAAAGTCTGCGCCCCGCAGCGATAGGGAAAGGGCGCAGATCATGGCCAGCGCTGCAGTCAACTTGAGAGTTTTCATACAGATGTTTGCTTGGTGGTGGGTTTGATGGTTTGGACCGGGAGCAGTTGCCCTCGGTGCTTGGAGGTGGTGGTTGGTCCATCGGGTTGTGTAGCAATGATTCTGTAGAACCTGCGAGGCGCGCCGGCAGCCTGGTCTTCCGTGAACGTGAACTCCGTCCCGTCACCAACAAAGACCTGACCGGCTGCCCACGGGCCAGTCACTTCGGGTGCGGTCAGGATTTGGTAGATGAGCCCTGTGCGGGTCATCCAGCGGAGAGTGACCCGGGTCTCTGCCACCGCGATCAGAACGGCCGGCCGCAGAATGCCTTCCAACCGCAACGGGTCCACGCGTTCGGCAGGCGACGCCGCGAAGCTCCCGCGTTCCAGGAAGTGAAGGTTCATGTAGGAGATGGGCAGCGACAGTCCGGCCCAGGCGTTAATGATCTCTACGTACCCGCAGTTGAAGGTCTGGCCGCACACCGGACACGGCGCGACACAGTCGGCTTCGTGATGAAGCAGATAAATGCCGGCGGCTTGCGGGCCGGTGGGAAGCGCCTTGATACGCTCGTGCATCTCAAGGGCCAGCGCGAAGCCATCTGGAACGCCGTCGTGATTTGTGTCCGCAACATTAGGGTCAGTGCCGAAGTAGGTCTCTTCGTTATCCTTCAGGCCGTCGGCATCGGTGTCGCCAGAGACGGGCAGCAGGTGGTTTGATCCCGTTGCGTGAAGCGCGTTCAAGACCAGCTTCACATCAGCCCGCCCTTTGCCGTGGACGTCGCCGGCGAAGGAGAAGCTGTCGTGCTCCAGGTAGTGCAAGGCGATGTAGGGCACCTTGGCGTAGAGCTGGGCCAGGGGATTGCAGACGGTCAAGTGACCCATGTTGACGCTTTTCCCGCAGATCTCGCATCGCTCCAGACCGCGGAGGAGGAAGTCAAGCCGATAGACCTGGTTCAGACTCGGCTTCGTCGGCAGCGCCGCGATGGCACATGCCGTCGCGCGCGCCAGGTCCAGACCGTCGCGCACGGAGTTGGCATCTTCGTCGGGATTGGCCGGAGCTCTGCCGAGGTCGAGTTCCTCCTGATTGGCGAGCAGGTCGCTATCGGCATCTGGCGTCACGGGCAACAAATGCTGATTCGGTCGGCCGGTCAGGACCGCTTGGAGTTGGCGCGGATCAACGCGCCCTTGGCCGCCGAGCAACTGGCCGCCGTGCCACCCGAAAGCGCCATGCTCCATCTGGTGCAGCGCCATGGAAGGGATCGTGATCGAGTCGCCCGTGACCGGATTCGTGACTTGCCACAGCGCCATCGGCCAGGTCTCGCCGCAGCGCGGGCAGGTTTCGTCGCCATCCATCGTCTGCTTCACGACGAAGGGCCGGTCGCGCGGGCCGTCTTCGGGGCGGTTCACGGATGGCAACGTGTTCAGTGTGCCCCGCAGTGCGCGAGCGGTGTCGATGCCGTCGAGTAACTGGTCGCCATCGGTGTCCGGCTTTTGCGGATCGGTACCGAACGCGGGTTCCTCCCAATCGCGCAAGCCATCGCGGTCGGCGTCGGTGCCGGCCGGCTCGGAAATGAAGTGGCCTTGTCCTGGCGAAGCGAGCAGGAACTTCAGCAGAGGCGGATTGATCCGCCCGGCATGAAGGCTGCCGGAATAGGAGAAACTGCCATGCTCCAGAGAATGCTTGGCCACGTAGGGAATGGCTAGCGTCTGATTTTCGAGCGGATGGCCGACTTCCAGGAAACCCATGTTCACCGGCGCGCTGCACACCTGGCAGGTTTCCATGCCGAACGCCAGATGGTGGGTCACGTACGCGTTCGTGACGGATGGTGCGGTGGGCAAAGCATCAATGGCTGCGGAAAGCTGTTGTGCCAGGTCAACGCCATCCGGCACGGCATTAATGTCTTCGTCAAACAGCGCCGGATCCAGGCCGAGGATCACTTCTTCGGGGCTCGTGAGAAAATCGCGATCGGGATCCTGGTTCAGCGAAAGGGCGAGTACGTGCGGATCCAGCGGATCGGCCGCCACCGGGAACATCGTGGATGGCATGATGCCGAGCGCTACCAACGCAGCCGCAATCGCCACTCGGCGTCGCAGACGAGCGGTGGCCGACGTGTCAGGGAGCTTCGGGATCGCGCGCCAGGCCCCACGCCGTCTTGCCGCGCGACACGCCCGGTAAATCCGCCGATACTGCGGCATTAGCAGCGGCGTGATCGCGCAATGTGGACAAGCCCAGTGGAACAGGATCCGCTGGTCCCGGCGGCGGAGTGAATTCCTGGCGTAGCCCCGGGCGACGTAGCTTTCCACACAACACGTCGGGTACCCGAACAGCAGACCCTCGAGGCGCACGGTTTCCCGGGAGTGATCCACGGGTCGGTCCCCAAACCGCCCCGCGTAAACGTCCAGGCACTGCGCCGACGTGCTGAACAGAAGTTCAGTCAGCCGTTTGCCGGTTTGGACGGATCGCTCGACGACGCGCGTCTTCAAGCCGAGCTTTTGCAGAGCGCCTGGTGTTTCACCACCGAACGGTTTTTCCCACCGGCTCAGCGGCTTCAGTCCCTGCCTGGTTAACAGTGACAGGTAAGCGAGTTCGAATTCGAGATTCTCCATAGACGCAGTGTTGTTTGAGCTGAGAAACTTAATGCGATGGTTCGACCCGGGGCGCGGGCTGAGGCGGTTTCCTGGTAGGCAATCAAGCGAGTGACTCTGGTGTCCGCAGCGGAGTCCGGTCCTTCTCCGTTACGTGGCCGGCCCGCCAAGCGCCCCAGTTCGTAGCGCGTCCATCCTCACCCACACACGTGACCTCAGCCCCATCGTGGATGTCGTCCGGCCCGAACGAACCCAGGTCTTCGTGATCCCAGGGTTTGAGCAACGTGGTATGACCTCGGCCGCGATACTCGTCTTTGGCAATGAAAGACTTCAGCCGGTCTTGGGTCGCGCCAAGCCGCTTCAGCAACTCGTCGTCGGTCGATTTAGCAGCCGCTAACGCCTGGGTCGCGACCGCCCAAGCTATCAGCGGAAGCAGTCTGATGCGCATAAAGTCCTCCTCCCATCGGTCGGTCATGGCGGTCAGGGTTATGGAATCTGCTTTGCCCGATAGAATCGGCGTGGGGCTCCGCCGCTAGTCGTGTCCTCAAACCTCGTTTGCGGCCCGGTATTGGTGAGGATCGTCAGCGGCGTCCATGCCGTCAGGTCGGTCGAGGTCTGAATCTCGTATCTGCTTCCGGGGACCCCGGCGAGTGTCGTTTGGAACTGACCGTCGTGAGTCAGGCCGCTGGCACTGAAACAGGAGGCAGGCACACTCCCATTCAGTCGGACGACGTCTGTGGCCGGCAGCCCGTTGACGGTGTTGAAATTGCCTCCGACCACCAGTTGGCCATCCGCTTGCACGGCCAGCGCATTACCATAGAAGAGGGAGCCGGAGTCAGGACGGAAAGCAGCGTCCACGGTGCCGTCGCGGTTCAAACGCGCCATGTTGCGGCAGGGTTGGCTGTTCACCGCGTCGAACAAGCCGCTGATCACGGTTTTCCCGTCCGGTTGCACGGCCACAGCCCTGACTTCCCCGTTCCCGGCCTCCAGTATGGTGACGAAGCCACTGTCGCGGACGCCGCTGACCTCCAAGCGCACCAAACAGTCCAGGCTCCCTGTCCCGCGGCTCCCATCCGTCTGGAGGCGCACCACGGAAGCGGGCCATCCGAGAAACCAGCCACCGAGGATGATCCTGCCGTCAGCCTGCATGGCCAGGCACTCGATCTGCGCTTCGTAGGCATCTGTCCATGGGCTAAAACCTGTGTCCAGACTCCCGTCGGCGTGCAACCGAACCACGCCCCGGTGCGGCGCGCGGAAGGTTCCAGCCACCAGGATGTTGTCGTCGGGCTGCAGGGCAAGGCAAAACACCCACTCGAAATCCCCGCCCCACGTGTAGCCGGGATTGAAGGTTTCATCCAAAACACCGTCCTCATTGAGCCGGGCCAGGTTCGTGATGGCAACGCCATTGACTCCGGTGAACCGGCCGCCTATCAGGATCTTGCCGTCCGCCTGCAGCGCCAGGGCCGTGATGCTCGCCCAGGGCGGGCCTGAGCAGTTGGCGTTGAAACCGGTATCCAGGCTGCCGTCCGGATTGAACCGGGCGAGCAAGCGGTGCGGTTGGGCATTGGCCGTTGAGAATGTTATGTCGGTGGAACCCGGCCCGGTCGGCGCCGGCAGAACCGCGAGTGTCACGTCAGGGCTGGTCACACTGCCCGCCACATTGCTGACGACGACGGCGTAGCGTCCGGCGTGAACCATCTTCAGGTCGCTGATGACGAGCGTGGCGTTGGTGGCCCCAGACATCAGGCTGCCATCGAAAAGCCATTGATAATTCAATGGAGGCGTGCCGGTTGCGGTCACCGTGAAGCTCGCGGATTGGCCGGCACAGTGGGTCTGGCTCGCGAGCGGCGAGGTCAGGTTGGGGCTCAGCCCGCCGCCCTTGAGCCGGACGATACCGTGGCGGGGGATGTCGTTTACTGACTTGAAATTGCCGCCCAGGAGCACTTCGCCGTCGGATTGGACCGCAACCGTGGTGATCATCCCAGCCCAATGGCTGGGGCCTATATGAAGCTGAAAAGCCGGGTCCAGGCTCCCGTCCGGGTTGAGTCGCAACGCACAATTGTCCTGAGTAACCAGGACCTTGCCGTCGGGCGCCAGGGCCATCCTCCAGGCGGGGCCCACCGACGCGCGGAAGCTCCGGTCAAGCGAACCATCCGCGTTCAAACGCGCCGGGCCCGGCCAGTTTGTCCCGTCCACCGTGCAGCCGGTGTTCAGCAGAATCCGGTCATCGGGTTGCACGATAAGGTCAAAGACGGTCCCGCCGACACTGACCCTCCGCCAAAAGTCCTGGTCCAGGCTGCCGTCGGGATGGAGGCGGATCACCCCATTGCCGATCTCGCCGCCCACCAGGATGCTCCCATCACTTTGGACGCCCAGGGTTTGGATGTAATGGTCATCGCCGACGGACAGCGGTGGCGGCGTAAAGCTTGGGTCCAAACTGCCATCGGAATGGAGACGAGCGACATAGCGGCGAGCGACACCCTGGACTTCGGTAAAGCTCCCGCCGATGAGGATCTTGCCATCCGGTTGCACGGCCATCGCGTTCACCCATTCCACGGCGATCAGCCCGCCTCCGAAGCCTGTGTCCAGGGTGCCGTCCGGGTTCAAGCGCCCGATGAAGGCCCCGTAGGAAATGTCAGGATTGCCGGCCCAACCGGTGACCAGTGCCCTGCCGTCAGGTTGGACAGCACACAAGCCAAACTGGCCATCAGTCGGCAAGGCCGACACGTAGTTCGGGTCCAATGTCCCGTCCGCCTCCAGCCGCGCCAGGCCGCGGCACGGGATTCCATTGATGGTCACAAATGTCCCGCCAACCAGGGTCTTGCGGTCGGGCAGCGGGAAAATGGCACTGATTTGGTTGCCCGGCCCCGCAAGGTCCGTGCTGAACGACGACTCGACCCTGGCGTCGGCGTTCAACTGAACAAAGCAGGTGAAGGCATCGGCCTGGAAGTTGTCTTTGGCCACGAGCAGGATTCGGTCGTTCGGCAGGACCGCGAAGCTCTCGAGATGTGCGTTTGTCAGGGCGCTCGCTGGATCAAAAGCTGTGTCCAGGCTGCCGTCGCGGTTCAATCGGGCAAAGCCTCTGCGTGGCATGCCGTTGACGGTCGAGAACGGGCCGGCGAGGAGCACCTTGCCATCGGCCTGGACTTCGATCTGATGCGCGTCGCCGGTCCCCAGGATGGCCAGACTGAAGGTCGCGTCGCGGCTCCCGTCGGCGTTGAGGCGCGAAACACTGTGGTCGGAGGGCCAACTGGCGCTCATCACGATCTTGCTATCGCTCTGCACGGCTACTCCGTACAGGGAATAACCACTGGCCGACACACTGAAACTGTTGTCCAGAGTCCCATCCGCGAGTAGCCGCAAAAGATGCTGGTTCCAGTGTTCAAAGTCGTCCTTGATCAAGAGTCGCCCGCCCGACAGAAGGTACACCCGGCCGATCCCAACATACTCTCCGGCCAGGGCGGCGCTGGCGTCAAAACTGAGGTCCAGGCTGCCATCGGCCTGCAACCGGGCCAGGCGCCGCCGAGTCACGCCGTTGACCTGATCGAACGCTCCGCTAATCAGGATCTTCCCGTCCAGTTGCACCGCTGCATGCCAGATCACGATGCCGGGGTTGCCGCCTTGGAGCGTGGGAGCGAAGTCAGGGTCCAACGTGCCGTCGGGATTAAGCCGAGCGATGCCGTCGCGGCCCGCGCCTTGCACGCTCGAGAACCATCCGGCCAGGAGTTCCCCGCCCGCCGTGGGATCGAACGTCGGGTCTACCGAGCCCGGACCAGCCGGGGTCGGCAATACCGTGAGTGTGGCTTCAGCGCTCAGCACCTGGCCACCCGCATTCGAGACCGTGACGGCGTAATGGCCCGCATCGGCCAGTTGCGGCCTGTCGAGCCCAAGCATGACGTGGGTTGCGCCGAGAATCAGGTCGCCGTTGAACAGCCATTGATATGTCAGGGGCGCTGTGTCCGTCGCGGCGATCGTAAAGGTCACCGGCTGGCCGGCGAATCGGGTCCGGCTGGTTGGCTGCAAGACAATCGCCGGTCCACTGTTATCACCGTTCACGCGGTCAGTCGCCTCGGCATGAAGCCCCTTCACGCCTGAAAAATACCCGCCGGCAGTTGGGCCAGACGTGCGCTCGATCGAACCTGCGAGGGCGGGAGACGGAGCCGAGCAAACAAACGCATACGCAGTTAGTGCCGCCATCAGCCGCGCCGATGTCGCCTGCCCAACGAGCAAGGAGATACTCGGTGTTTTCATAAGACTGGATGATGGTTAACCATCATGCCCCAACGCTTTCCATTGGACGCGTTCATCCGTAGCCACAGTCAAGGCCTGCAGGAAGTCCTCCGCGCTCACCGAGCGCAGCCGGAGATTCTGGACCATGACGTTGGCGACACTCGGCGACACAACAATGCTCACATCCGGCAACTTGTCATGGAGAAATCGAGGCGGAACTGGAACTGGTTGCCGCAAGCCACCTTCAGCGCATCCAGAATAGTCGCCAGGTCGGCGGAGGTCAGATCCAGCTTCTCGACCTGGATCCGCGACAGCTCAGGCGCGAGCGCGTAGTCCGCACCGAACTCCTTGCAGACCAGGCGAATTGCGTCTGACAGCGGGGCCTGGTCGATACTGATGCGCGGCACGGTTCTCATTGCGTTCGTCCCAGAGGGCGTTGGTACGGCGACCTCAGCGCTGGCTTTCTCTCTGCTTTCTGCCCCCAAACAAAAGGGCGACAAGCTGGCCAGAGCGAGGCCCAGGGCGAGGTGATGGAACCGTCGGTTCGTCTTCATAGGTTTCAGATTGGATGGCAGGTTTGAATCATCTGTTCAACCACAACACGGTTGCCAGCCCCGAAATCCCGCAAGAAAAAAGCGCGTTGGGACAACCCTTCCATCCATAGAGAGCCACGGTCAAGCTCCTGACGCACTTGCAGACGGGCGGCCTCGTGCCCCTGCGCAGACTCCAGGTAACGCACCCCGGCCGCCCGGACGATGGATTCGTTTATCATGCTCACCCAGTCGCCATAAGCCATCCGTTTCATACGGGGTCCCACCTGAGCGAACAGCCGCTGGGTAAAGCAGTCCCGCAGGCAGGGTTGCTGTCAGCAACAGGAAGGATTGTGTCTTTTTCATGTCATAATTGGACTTGGAGGGTTCGCAAAAGCCTCAACAACATTTCGAGCAGGAACAATCCAGACGACCTATTGTTGGCGGACCCGATAGAAGCGCTGCGGCGTTTGCGCTGCGGGACCGGTCAGGATGCGCGTCAGGCCATAACTATAGCCTCGGACGGCGGGCAGCGCCGTCCAACCGCCAGCAGTGACAGAGTCTTTGAACTCCAGGCAGTAGCGTTTTGCCTCCATCGTCGCGAACCTCAGCCTGACCGGTGCCGCTCAAACCCCAGACGACGACCTCAGACGTTCCCGGAGGCCTTATCGTGATGGGATATTTGCCGGCGTTGTCCACAGTCACAGTCATGGCTCTGATGGTGCTGTTTCCCAGCGAGTCAAAGGCTGTGACTTCGATGATGTAGTCGCCATCCGGGTAGAGCGGCGCTCCCGCGTCGTCGTGTGCGGTCGCGCTGGCAAGCCGAACGATTTTCTCTCGGCTTGCGTCATTGTCCTTGGCTAGTTCGATCAGCGTTCTCATCGCGGTGAACTGCGGGTAGCCGAGATCAATCTCCCTCGGTCCCAGGCGACTGAACCACTCTTCCACAACGCCGTGACTGCGTTTCTGGAAGGCCTGGTCGAGCGAAAACACTGCCACGACGACAGCCACAAGCACCGAGATGAAGTAAACCCGGGATAAGGCCAGCCTGGCCTTGGAGGCGTTATCCGTTCGCTGGCTCAGGAAAAATCCGAACCAGGCAAACAAGCCAAACAAGGCGAAGAGCGTCGGACGCCCCGCCAGCCCCGCCAACAGATGTTCGACGAGATGCGACCATTGTGCCTGGTTTGGCCCGTCGGACGTGAGTCCCAGCGGCAAGAAGCTGAAGATGGACACATTGGTGCTGCCAGGGAGATGAACCGCCACCGCTTGGATGCCGTTGCTCAAGGACGACGTTTCCATGGCCGGTCGCTCCATCCCTTGACGGCGACATCCCGTGAAGGACATGGAGCAGAAAGCCAATAGCGCGAGCCGGGTTGCTCCGCTGAGTGGGTCGCCGCTTGCAGCGGAGTGGGCCCTCCCCTTGCGGTGCAGAAACAGGCCGAGCACCGCATAGAGCAGCAGCAGACCAACGTTCATCCCGATGATCATGCCATTTTCGCGCCCCGGGTTCGCCCCCCCAATGCCCGGCCAGCGCCCCCAGCTTGCGTTGAGGACCAGTAACGTCACGACACACAGCGTCATTAGCGTACGGAGCAGAATCCCCTGCCGGCACATAGGGCGGCTGAGCCAGGCGCGGCTGCTGACACGAAAGATCACGGCCCCGGTGAGTGCAACCAGCGCCGCCACCAACCAGTCCTGTTCGTGGATGGCCGCGCAGATCAGCCAGGCCAGCGCGCCGATGATCGCGCCGCCGAGTGAACCGTAGATACTTCGCTTCGAGGGGGTCAATGCGGAGCCGTGGGACCCCGATTCCATCCTACCCGACGGAACACAGGTGCCATCTTCAACCTGGACTTGCCGCTGGCGGCGATTCGACCAAACAGTGAGCCTCCACAAAGCCGCCACATAAACAAGCACCAACAGCCCGATCCCCGAGCCAAACAAGACGGGATGCGCAACCGCAACGCCCCGTCCGAACCCCAGCCACCCGAACATCGCCAGCAGAAACGCCACGAAACAAACGGCCTCGATCCGAACCACACGAACCACAAACTGCCGTTCCCGCGGCGATTTGGTGTTGCGGATCCTCACCCAGCAGCCGGCCCCGAAACCAACCAGTGGTCCGAGAAGGGCCCCCAACCAGTTGAGCGTGAGCCCCGCCTGCATGGCCGCCGCACTCTTTGCCGAAGCGGACATCACGGTGGCGGCGCTGGTCGAGGTTGCCAACGCCGGGAGCGCCGCAACCACTCCCAACGTGAAGGCCTTCCCGGGCCTGGTTCGGGCCAGCGCGGTCTCCACGAACACCAGCATCTCCTCGTGCAGCAGCTTGCGCCCCCGCGCCAACCGCTGCTTCACCGCGTCCTCGCTCAGACCGAGAGCTTCGGCCACACTCTGGATGGACTGATCTTCCAGATAGAACAGGACCAGCGGTTCCCGATAGCTCACCGGGATCTGCTCAAGCGACCGCCACAAAACCGCCGCTTCTTCGTTCTCGATCGCCTGCTCCGACGGAAGCGGCTCCGCACCGGGCAAGTCATCGGCTGCCTCCAGCGATTCCGCGCCCTGGATCAAGTCGCGCCCCTGTCGCTTCCTCGTCTGAGCGACGAGCCGGCGAGCAATGCCGCACAACCAGGACCGCAGCTTGTCGGGCTCTCCCCCTGCTGCCGGGCGGTGTTGAGCCATGTCCGCTCTGGATCAGCTTCAGCGTGAAGTCGAGCACTGTGTCCGCGCGTTTGGTGGCCACAACCCTAAATTGGGAAAGATGAAGACGAGATAGAGAACCACTGTGAGTGCCAGCAGGGCGAGCGCAGCGAGGATTGACGCAAGTCTGCTTTGTGCTGTCTTGTTCATGTTGTCGTGATTGGTTCCATCTACTTTCTTAAGGACCCGGAGAGGTGGTGTTACAGGGAGTCTTCGAATCATCCCAAGCCAATCGGTGCCACTGTGCAGAAGCGTTTCACGTTCCCCCTATTGCCCCTGCCGACCAGCAAACGCGAATGCTCAGCGGTGCGGCTGTTCCGCGCCTGCTGGAGTGAGCAGTTCATCTTTGTTTCGGCTCCACCACTCCCTCCAATCCCCGCGATGGCGGCGATACCCCTCAAGGGCCGTCTCCGCTCCTGGGTGGCCCAGCTTCGTCAGTGCCTCCAGGCCGCGCTCCAACGGGAACTCCCAGCGATCCTCAGCCCGGACCATGGCGATGAGCCCGGTACAAGCGCGGGGATCACCGAGGTTTCCCAAGGCGGCGGCAGCGGCGCCGCGAAGCGCCTCGTTGGTGTTTCCAAGCAGATTGAGCAGGGGTTCCAGCGCTTCCGGAGCACGCAACTCTCCCAGTGCGGTGGCGGCGTTGATCTGCACATTGGCATATTCGTCCTTGAGCGCAGTAATGAGCACACGCACCGTCCGGTGATCCCTGGTGTTGCGCAAGGCCGCTGCCGCCACTTCGCGCACGACTCGGTCCTTGTCTTGCTGAAGTGCGCCGATCAGAGCCTCCACGGCGCGCTCTCCTTTGAGCTGTCCCAGGCTGCCGGCCGCCTTGAGGCGGACTCGTGGATCGGGATCCTCAAGCGCCAATCGCAGCGGCTCGAGACCCTCCGGCGCTCCAAGCTGTCCCAGGGCCGCCGCCGCGGCCATGCGCACGGCGCCGTGCTCGTCTTTCAGGGCTTCAATAATGGTCGTTACGGCGCTCTGTTCCGCCATCAAGCCCAGCGCGAGCAAGGCATTGCCTCGCACCTCCCAGCGTTCAGTGGGCCGTTGCACAATTCCCAGCAAATCCGCTACCGCACGGTGGTCCTTCAGTCCGCCAAGGGCTCGAATAGCATTGGCCCGGCTCCGCCAGTTCTCGCTTTTCAATGACGCCAGCAGATCATCGGAACGCTTTCCGATGCAAACCAGCGTGTCTGCCGCTTCGCCGCCCAAGGTGCATTCATCAGAGCAGGACTGCGTCATCGGAGCCAGTGACGAGGAAATCAAAACCATCCGCGGGAACTCCACCTCGCTGTCCAGCATCCGGACCAGATACGGTATGGCTGCTTCGCCCTTCTTGCCCAGGTATCGGAGCTTCATGATGGCGTCACTCCGTTGTCGCAGGTCCGAGGATTGCAGCTTGGCAATCTCGGCTTGGGTCGCCGGGGGAACATCCGTCCCATCAGCAGCAGCAGCCACAGCCGCCTGCCGACTGGCCGGCAACGTCAGGGCCAAGAGAGCGAAGGCGACCATCGGCAAGCGCGGCTGGAACACAGGTGAGTATTGGCTTGTTCTCCTGGTTTTGGTGTCTGTCATAGAAGCTCGAAGGCAGAATGCGTCCGCCTAATGCGGCGTGATCGCCGCCGCAGCCCGAAGAAGATACTCTTCCACCCGCAAAATTTCCGAATTCAAGCCGCGAGCAACTTCTTCAGGAACGGCTTCGATCTCCTCGTCGGGCGCAATGCCGTTGAACTCGATGGGCTGACCATCGTTGCGCCAGCGGCTGCGCGTGGAGAACGTCACGGTCGCCATGCCGGACGGAAACTGCCACTGGCGTTTCGAACTGGACGCACCGGCGGTGCGCGATCCCATGAGGCGCGCGCCGGCGAGTTGAGCCAGGTCGCGGGCCAGCGTTTCGCCGGCCGAGATGCAGCCGGCGTCGATCAATGCCACGACGGGACGCGGGAGGGCTTTGAGCTGAGCGAGTAGGTTCGTATCATACCCGCCGCCGCCGTTGCCGCGCAGGTCGATGATCCAGCCTTTTGCGTCCGGATGGGCTGCGAGCGCCTGGCCGAGGCCCGCCGCAGTCTCGGTCCCGACGGAGCGCCAGTGCATGTAACCCGCCCCTGAGGCTAGTTTGCCGTAACTCAAGCTCCGGTTCGCTCGCGTCAAGTTCGCGGGCAGGTTGTAGGTGTGCGCCCAACCGCGGGGCTCGAGCTCGCACGTTGCACGCAACTCTTGCTCCCGCCCGTCGCTCAAATAATGCAGCGTGTGCGTCCGGTTGCTGGGCGCGATCAGCGGCCACCGATAGGCGAACAGCCGCGCGCGTTGTGGACTGGAAACGGACACCAAGTACGGGCTGTCGGCGCTCCAAGCTTCCTTTGCTTTCCCTTCAAGAACCGTCCGCGCGTCCCGACCGTCGATCTTCGTCACCACCGTGCCCGGTTTCAGTTGGTCGGCGTAAGCCTCCGCCGACATGACCACGACCCGGCCCTTTGTCGCCGGCAGGAAACTCACGCCGGGGTAGTAGCGCTTGGGCCAGTCGAACGGCGGCACTTTGGCTTGGCTTACCCCCATGTGGGCATCCCGCAGACAGCGGATGGCCTCGGTCACGATCCACAGGAAGTCTCTGTCGGATGGGCACGTCTTGACCTTCTCGGTCAGCCGCGCCTTGGCTTGCCCCCAATCGCGGCGGACACCCTTCAGTTCAAAGAAGGGGTACGACTGATCGACTTCACGCGTGAACGCCGCCCAATCGGTCGCGTACTTGGACGGGGCGCTGGGCGTGGATTCCGTTCGGCTTGGCACTGCGGACTCTGCGGCTTTGGTCGTGGGCGGCCCGGACAAATGGCCGGGCAACTTTTCAGGAACCGTGTAGTCCAGCAGCGCCAGTTCGTACGGCTCCCGGTGCCGCCGGATCCGCACGATGACGTGGTTGTCCAATACCCAGAAGTCGGTGATGTGCCCGGCGCGCTTCTTAAACCAGGTGTCGGCGGAGGTCCTTTGCGTGAGCACGAAGTGATTTGCGTCGAAGGTCCCGGCCGGAACCTCCGCGCTCTCTTTGCCGACGTGTTCGATGCGGACTGTATAGTCAGCCAGCGCGTCACCGGTATTGTCCCAGTCCAAGACGCGGAACTCCTTTGACTCGCCCTGCTTCACCGCGAACGCGCGGAGCAGAATGTTGGCGGCGCAATACGAGTCGGGCCGCGTGTTCGGATCGAAAAAGGCGCCGGGCGGAACGGCTAACTCCTTGCCGTCGCAGTCCTCGCGCAAGCCGTGTCGGGTCAGCAGGGCCTTGCCGTCCTGGAATTCGAGCTTCACCTGAATGCCGGAGCGATTGCCCGAAGGGCGGCTGAGCAGTTGATGGCTCGTGAATCGACCGGCGTTGTCGCTGGCAGCGATCTCCGTAGAGTTCATGAAGGGGACCTGCGCGACGGCCGTGATTGCCCCGTCGGCAGTTTGTTTCAACCAGAGCTCGCTGGGCTGCGCGATCTCGCGCCCAGTGTTCCGATGTTGGTAACGGCCGTGGAAGATCACCGTGCCGGGCAAGTCCTGGACCGACGGAGTTGGAGTCTCTGCGGCGGCATCGGCCACCATCAGCGTCAGGCCAAGCGTTACAAGGATCGCGAACGATCGGATCGGGATGGTCATGTTTCGCTGGGTTTACAGAGTTATAGTGCGATGTCAATGCGCGGCCTCGCTCCGGCGGATCTGCGGCGTTGCCGGCTGATTCACTTTCAGAAGAGCGAGGGCGTTCGGCCGACGTTTGAACGGCCGCAGGCACAGTCAAAAGTCCACGGTCCAGTCAATCCACGCAGCTCTGGCTCATGCCACCGCTCATTGGTGGTTGTCCGTCCTTCGGATTCGGCCACTTCTTCAGTCGGTAGTATCGCCAGCTCGGCCCACTACTCTTGGCATGGGCCTGGAAAGAGACAGCGGGTGAAGGTTCAGACGGAGTCTTGCCCTGCCGAGCGTTAAAAACGGTTCGTGGGCCGCGCGCAGTTCAAAAAGGAACAGGTCGCTCTCCATAAGACGTTCTTTCAGTCTTTCTGTTTGTGCCGCACGCCCGTTGTAGTTGGTTCACTCGTATCGCAGCGCCACCCGCGGATCGATATGCGCCGCCCGGCGCATCGGCAGCCAACACGCGGCCGCCAAGACGGCAGCAAGCAGGAGGATGATCACAACGCATCTCTCAGTCTCCCGACGGTTGTCCCAGGCGGTAAACGATCGGCCTCTGACGAGTTTCACAGTCATGGTCTCAAAGTAGTCAGGCATAACACTACATTTGCTGGCAGCGCGATCCGGTCCCGAGAACAACACGAAACCCGCCACTCCGACCAGAACCCGAACGCCGAACTGGTATCCACGGGGATACCTTTCTCGAAAGCCGGTCACGACCGGCAAAGTCGGCGCCGGTTCCCGGCGCTGGTCCGCCCAGTTCCTTTGAATCCGGGTCAGGTCCAAGCGCGCCTGCTGTGGCGTCACGCCTTCCTGCAATCGGCCCAAGGCCATCGAGTCTCATAAGGGTCGTCTCCGCCGATACGAAAGCCGCGCAAAGGATTCTCATCGTTTACCTGCATCCGCTCGGTTTCATGGGATCTGCTTTGCGCGGTAGAACCGGTGCGGGTTAGCACCGGCGTCCGGATCGACGAATTCACCCACTCCAAGTGAATTGGTGAGCGATCCAATCACGCGCCAGTCCTGCAGGTTGGTGGTCGCTGCGATCTCATACGCCGCACTGCGTTCACCCCAGACCTGGACCACTGTCTTCTGGCTCAGCGGTCGCCAGCGCATCTGGAGCCAGAGCGGCGGCGGGAATTCCCAGAGTCGCAGCGAATCGTCGCCAACGATCGGCGTCGCCACGCCATCGGCGGTGGCTGTTCCCTTGAACACAAGCCAACCAGCCGCGCCGGGCGGGATCACGATCGAATAGCTCAGCGTGCGCGGTTGTGCATCGGCGAACGGGCCGAAGGTGACCTTCCCAGTCTGCGTGTCATATCGTCCGCCGTGGCTGATGTTGGCGACCGGTCCCCACGATGGCTGGTCTTCAACGGAGTAGACTTTCGTTCCGGGCGGCGGTTGGACGACCAAGCTTACTGACCATTGCGCACCGATCTGCCGCTCAACAAAAGGAGCCGCGCGCGGCGCATCACCATTGAGCCGGATCAGACCGTCGCTGGGCACGCCATTACAGGCCGAGAAAATGCCGCCGATCCAGATGGTCGCATCCGGCTGCAAGAGAACATTGCCAGCCCAACAGCCGCCCCCGAAATCATCCGCTAGCGTGGCGTAAGCAAAGGTTGAATCAATAGTCCCATCCGCTTGGAGCCTGCTCACACCATACCGTTGGCCGGGCTCAGCGCTCAGATCCTCCGCGGCAACCAGCAGCCTGCCATCCGGCGCCACCGTAATAGCGCCAAACAAATGACAGGCTCGGGTTGAGCGGAAGCTGATGTCCACGCTCCCATCGGTATTAAGGCGGACGAAGTTGGTCCGGGCTGCACTGTCGCCCAGGTGCCAAACATTAGTAAACGAGCCACCCACGAGCAGTTTGCCGTCCGGTTGCAGTGTCATCGCATAAACGAAGGGACCTTGCAGCATCGTGTCAAAGCTCCGGTCCAACGCACCGTCCGGGTTGAGTCGAGCCAGATAGGCACGGTAGGTTGAACTGGGATCAGCCGTGTATCCCCCGATCACAATTCTTCCGTCAGGCTGGATGAGGATTCGATTCACCACACCGTTGGTCACTGCGGTGGCGTTGAAGGACGAATCGAGGCTGCCATCGGCATTAAGCCGGGCAATGTGGCGGTTCTCGATGCTGTCCTCGGCCACGTACCAACCAGCGAGGAGGATTCTACCGTCCGGTTGAATGGCAACGTCCATTGGGCTCTGCTCCATCGCGGGGGAAAAGGTGCGGTCCAGTGTTCCATCCGGATTCAACCGCGCCATCCCTCGGCGTCCCCAGGGCACGGTCTCGATTGTGCCGGTGATGACCAACTTGCCATCGGGTTGAAGCGCGACGGACTGAATTGCCTGGGTATCTTCCACCGGCCGCAAGTCAACAGGATTGAATGTGAGGTCAAGTTCACCATTCGGGAGCAGACGGGCAATATGCGGGCGCGCAACACCATTGACATGATCGAAGAAACCAACGATGACCACCTTGCCATCGGGTTGTTTGACCATGTCATGCACGCGCGGACCGGCGTCCAGGTCACGGCCGGCCCAAGTCAAGTGGGTGGGGAACGTCAGGTCGATCGAGCCCGGGCCAGTGGACACAGCGAGGTTGAACTCGCAGGCGCCCATATCAACCGTGTGGCTTTTGCCACCGAAGAGGACACGGCGGTTGCCGGCAAGGTCGGTCTCAGACAAGTTCGGAGCATTGTTGTCGCCGGCATCAATGCAGGGTGATGTGGCCGAAAGCCGGTAATCGTTATTGGGTGCGCTGATGAACTGCGGATTCCGGGCGGTGTTCCCATCGCCACCTCCTGTCCAACCCTCGATGCAGGAATAGACAGCGGCGCCTGGCCAGAATGAAGTGCCGCTGCCGCCTTCGGTCGAGGCGTTGTCCCAGAGGATGCAGTTGCGGAAGGTGGCGTGACACTGATCTACTGCGGCGTGCCAACCCGCCGAGTTGCCGACGATGGTGCAATTCTGAACAACACCGTCGCAATGGGACAAACCGCCGCCGCTATCGGCCGAGTTATGAGTGATGACGCAGTTCTGGATCAAGCCATGGCAATAGTATAAACCACCGCCCCACATAGCGGCGGTATTGTTCCGGACTACATTATTGCGAATTGTAGCATGTGTTCCCTCGCCAAAGATGCCGCCGGCTTCATTGGCATTGCCATTTTGGATGGTGAAGCCGGACAGCACACATGAGGCGTCCTCATTGCCAGTGAACGTCATCACCGGTCCGCGACCGCCACCATCGAGGATGGTTGCAACCACCGCTTCCGGATGCTGCGCATAGGTGCTCGTTAAGACGACGTTCGCGCCCGGGAAATGGATGTTTTCACGATAGGTGCCAGGTTGAACCATCAGCACGTCGCCAGCCGCCGCTTCGCTAAGCGCAGCCTGGATGGTCGCGAAGTGCGCGCCTTGGGTTGTGTTTTGGACGCGGGTCGGCGAGGCGACAACCGGCGACCACCCATAGCGATACTCGCGGGCATTCGGGATGTTGTCGCTGTCCGGATCAGCCGCGGCGTCGTAACGCAAATCCCCAAACCAGTGCCGTTCCCAGTCGTCCGGCAAAGCGTCAGCGTCGGAGTCAGCGGAACCAGAGGTCGCCTCGGGCGTATTACCGTACGCGCCCAGATCGACGCGTCCACCGTTGGGGACAGGTTCCTGAGAGAAGTCCGAGGTTGGATTGCCCGCATCGATGCAGGGCGACCAGGACACCAGGTGGAAATCGCCCTGGTCAGGCGCAATAAATTGGGGATCGAGAGCCAGATTGCCTTCGCCGCCACCGGACCAGTCCTGGATGCAGGAATAGGCTGGCTGGCTGGAGTGGTAGATCTGGGCGTCTCGAGTGGCGCAGTTGCCCCAGACGATGCAGTTCAGGATGACGCCATTACATTCGTGAAGTCCGCCACCCCACGAGGCGGAATTGCCGTAAATGGTGCAGTTCTCGATGAGTCCATGGCATCCGTACAACCCGCCGCCATATCCTGCTGAGTTGGCCCAGATGGTGTTGTTGCGAATCCGTCCCTGGCAGCCGGCCATGCCTGAATCGGCGTTTGCGGTCACGCGATTCTGTATGATGGTGGCCTTTGTGCCGCAACCCGAAATGTCGGTCGTGCCATGGCGCAGCGTGAGACCGGCGAGCACGCAGGTCTCGTTTTCGGTTCCGGAAAAGGTCACTACGGGGCCGGTTTGCTGTCCATCGATCACGGTCGCTGCCACTACCGCACTGCGTGTCGGATCGGTGCTGCGAAGCGTGATGTTTCGACCAGAGAACAGGACGTTCTCGCGGTAGACCGCTGGATGCACCAGGATTTCGTCGCCGTTGGCTGACTCGACGAGGGCTACCTGGATTGTTTGGTACCATCGCCCTTGCGTGAGATTTTGGACACGGGTTTCGGCGCGGGCGCGCGGGTCCCATGCATAACGGTATTCGGTGAGATTCACGATGCCGTCTTGGTCCGGGTCCGAATCGCCGTTCTCAGCCAGACCACCAAACCAGTGCCGTTCCCAGTCGTCCGGCAAACGGTCGTTGTCCGAATCCAGGGAGCGAGAAACCGTTTCGGGCGTGTTGCCGTACGCGCCCAGGTCGATGCGCCCGCCGCTGGGCGACGGTTCAAACGAACAATCGGACGCCGGATCACCCGCATCGATGCACGGCGACCAGGTCCGCAGATGGAAGTTGCCAGCGCCCGGCTCGACAAAATGTGGGTCGGCTGCAATGTTTCCCATTAAACCGGCTTCGGGCCAGTGTTCAATGCACGAATAGGTCGGTACGCTGCAGTCAGCGAGCTGTGGACCATTGCGGGGCGTGTTGCCCCAGATGATGCAGTTGCGGATTCCGCCGGTGCAGTACGACAGGCCGCCCCCGCCATATCCACGATTCTGTGCAATGGTGTTGTTTTGAATGAGACCGTTGCATCCGTAAAGGCCGCCCCCGCCACCATCGGAAGTGTTGCCTGTGATGAGGTTGTTCTCAATTGTCCCGCTGCAATTGGCCAAACCGCCGCCGCCGTCGCAGCGGGTCCGGTTGTTGGCAATGACATTGTTCCGGATCAGGGCGTCGCAACCTTTCAAGCCGCCACCCGCCGATTCGTCCTGTTCAGTCCAATTGCCGCGAATGAGATTGCGTTGGACCAAGCCGTGGCAGTTCAGCAAACCGCCGCCACCGCCATGTCCAAGATTCTCGGCAATCACATTGCGATCGATCGTTCCATCACAATTGAGCAGTCCGCCGCCTAAAGTGGCCGAATTTTGGCTGATGGTGTTGGCCTCGATCACACCGTTGCAGAACGCCAGGCCGGCACCAGCCCAGGCCTGGTTGTTGGTGATGATGTTGCCATGGATGAAGCCGTCGCAGTAGATCAAGGCGCCGCCGCGCTCGGCTTTGTTCCCGGTGATGATGTTGTTGTGGATTTGGGCCTTGGTGTGACGGTCCTCGGTGCCGCCGCAAATGCCGCCAGCAACCTGGCTGCAATTGGCGTCACCGTGGCGGATGGTGAATCCTTCCAGAACGCAATACTCTTCGTCCTCGGTCCCGGCAAACGTGACCGTCGGGCCGGAGGCGAAGCCATCGATGATGGTGCGGGCCGCCACCTCCAGGTTGAGAGGATCGGTGCTGCGCACGTGGACATCCTTTCCCTGGAAATGGATGTTCTCGCGGTAAAGCCCCGGCTCGACCACGAGTTCATCGTCTTTGACGGCGTTTGCCAAAGCCGCCTGAATGGTCTGGTACCATCTGGCCTGGGTGCGGTTGTGAACACGCGTTGCCGCAGGCGCCTGCGGATTCCAGCCATAAGCGTATTCGGCAAGGTTGATGATGCCGTCGCCGTCTGGATCATCGGTGGAACCGGTCTCCACCCCGCCAAACCAATGACGCTCCCAATCGTCCGGCAAATCGTCCGCGTCGGCGTCAGGCGATTTGGCGGCCGCCTCGGCGGTGTTGCCAAAGGCCCCGAGGTCAATTCTCCGGGCACCCGGCAGGGGTTCATTCGAGGAGTCGGAAGCAGGATCACCAGCGTCTATGCATGGCGACCATGTTTGCAGATGAAAATCGCCCGCCTGGGCGTTGACGAAGTGTGGAGCCGAAGCCAGGTTGCCCACGCCACCGCCCCCCCAATGCTGGATGCACGAATACGCGGGAACGCTCGAATTGCGCAGTTGATCTGGCCGGTCGTCTGAGTTGTTCCAGAGGATGCAGTTCAGGATGGGGCCGTGGCATTCGTAAAGGCCAATGCCGGTATTATGGCAGATCGTATTGTTCTGGATTGGGCCGTTGCATTCGACTGCGCCATGACCCTTGTTTCCGATGATAAGATTGTTCAGGATCGCCGCCGTGCACCGAGACAGGCCGCCCTGATGATTTCCGCTGATGGTATTGGCTTGGATGGTGCCCTGGCAGTAGGTCAAACCGCCCAAGGCACCACCGCCATCGGTCAGGTTGTTGGTAATGACGTTTCCGTGGATCGTGCCAGTGCAGTGGTCCAGCCCACCGCCGGCGTCGCCGCAGCCCGAATTACCGCCAATGATGTTGCTGCGAATCGTGCCAGCGCACCAGGCCAAACCGCCACTGGAAGAGGCCATCGAGTTCGCCGCATTACCGGCAATGAGGTTGTTTTCAATCACGCCGTTACAGTAGGCCAATCCACCCGCCGCATGTTCTTTGAAGGTTTTATTGGCGATGATTTGGTTGCCGCGGATCACCCCGTCGCAGTATGCCAGGCCGCCGGCGCCTTTCCAGGAGGTGTTGCTGCCGATCAAATTGTCCTGGATCAAGCCGTTGCAGCAGGCGATGCCCGACTCTTGGTTGTTGACGATGCGATTGAGCCGGATGGTGGCGCGAGTCCGTTTATCGATCGTTCCGCCGCTGATGCCCGCGCCCAAGCGGTCCGAACCGATGAGTGATCCCCGTGTCAAGGTGAATCCCTCCAGGAGACAGGATTCATTTTCGGTGCCGGCAAACACAACGGCGATCCTCGCCCCATTGCCGAAAATCAC
>Ga0315274_10002412_pt1 | contig 28248 bp, 28 predicted proteins | sample YL17G02_20_MG_FD_203700 | JGI IMG/M metagenome (GOLD analysis project Ga0315274, IMG submission 203700) | Sediment microbial communities from Yellowstone Lake, YNP, Wyoming, USA - YL17G02_20 | ecosystem: Environmental > Aquatic > Freshwater > Lake > Sediment | place: USA: Wyoming | collected...
GGTTAGCAGTAAAAAGATACGTCTGGGGTAATGAATGTCCCCCGCCGAAGAATTCGGGCAATTTCGCTGATGAGACTACTAAGAAAGCATTTCCGAGTTGGCTAATCATCAATGGATATGATGATGGTTATGCCTATACCGCCCCTGTTGGTAGTTACAAGCCGAATGGATACGGATTGTATGATATGGCAGGGAATGTTTGGGAATGGTGCGCAGATTGTTATGACAATAAATATTATGCCGATTCACCAAAGCAGAACCCAAAGGGACCGGATTCGAAGGCACCGGATCCGGAAGAGACTCGTGTTATTCGTGGCGGGTGTTGGTACAACCTCGATACGTTCGACCTCCGCGTTTCTCGCCGCTCCGGCAACGATCCAGCTATGATGTACTACGATGTTGGTTTTCGTTGTGCAGGGCTTAAGGATACCCCTTGATCCCTTTACCCATTTACCCTTTGGGGAGGTGCGTCAGCACCACCGCGCGATATATTTGCGTAGAACATGCCGACAGGCTTGTTTGATTTTATTTAATAAGCTGGACAGCATGTTCTACGGTTAAAAAGCTAACTTGGTAGGCATTATACATAAAACTCGATGTGAGAATATATTTGGACAATTGCATCCTTTAGATTGCCGACCATTGGCTTATCAATCAATACTGATTTACCTGCCTTTATGAATGGTTCGGCACGTTGAATGTGAAGGTCCCAATTACAGCTATGTATGATAGCAACATCAACAGCTTCAGCCATTTCATCCAAAGATTCAAAAACCTGATTTATCTTATTATTGTCTGCAAATTCTTGAGCATATCCTTGTGGATAAACCGTACCACCATCAAACACACCGACTATCTCATGCCCCAACTTGCGCAGGATCGGAATCCAGCTTTGAGGATGGGACGTATCCAAATCAACGTGACCTATTTTCAAATTTTTCATAATAACTGCCTCCGTCGTATATGTGAAAACTAAACCCAAGGCAATGATACCATTGTTACATTTTGAGGTCAAGATATAAACTTTTTTGTTAATTTTTCGCTTGACAACTTAACAGGAGTGTAGTATAATTATACTTAACAAGTGTTAAGTATAACGGATTGGATCCAGTTAAAGGCAAAAATAGGAGGGGTAAACGACTGTTCGTCTGAAAGGAGTGCTTCTTTACTATGTAATCAGATCAGTGATACTGATCCGGCCATCTGCTGAAAGCGAGTGATGAGAGATGATGACAAGAAAATCTATTCAAAATGTGCTTTATTTCTTTTACCTGATAATCGTTACCTACATTCTCAGCATATCTTATACTCTCTATGCCGACGAAGTGAGTAAAACCCATTCTGAAAACGTTATAAAGGCAATGCGGATCAATCCACACGCACCGAAAATTGATGGATTACTGGATGATCCCGTCTGGCAGCATGCGCCTATATCCAGTGATTTCATCCAAAAAGACCCGAAGGAAGGCGATCAACCCACCGAGAAAACGACAGTCCAGATTGTATATGATGATGAAGCTTTATACGTCGGCATTATGTGCTACGACAGCGAACCGGATAAGATCGTTGCTCGATTAACTCGTCGTGACGGATGGATTGAGTCTGATTTCGTTAATCTTGTCCTTGATCCTTATCATGACCATCAAACAGGAAACCGATTTCAGATTAATGCGGCTGGTGTGAAGAATGATGGACAAAAATTCAACGATGGTGGTGATGACGGTAGTTGGGATGGTATATGGGAAGCTAAGACCGCCATCAATGACCAGGGCTGGAGTGCAGAATATAAAATCCCCTATCATACACTGCGATTCAGTCCCAAGGAAGAATACGTGTGGGGTATGCACATAGGGCGGCACATCAGCCATAAGAATGAGAATGACCATTGGTCACTTATAAAAAAGGGAGTAAACGGTCTGGTTTCCCAATTCGGTCATATCGAAGGAATAAAAGGTATTCACCCACCGAATCATCTTGAGATCGTGCCATTTGCAGTAAGTCGTTCTATGTTCCTGCCAGAGAGTTCAGCAAATCCTGATGGCAGGGATTGGTTTTCTTCAGCCGGTATGGACTTGCGGTATGGTATTAGCTCAAACATATCACTAAACGCTACTATTAATCCCGATTTTGGTCAGGTGGAAGCGGATCCAGCAGGACTAAACCTCTCAGCATTCGAGACATTCTACGAAGAGCGAAGACCGTTCTTTTTGGAAGGGAACACGGTCTTTGGCACACCGGGTTCAGGGCTTTTTTACTCACGGCGCATCGGTAAGCAACCCGGGCGGTTTCAGATACCCGAAGGAAGTGAACTCATAGATAAACCTGATTCCACAACAATCCTAGGGGCGACAAAACTTTCGGGAAAGACGGCAAATAAAACAGCTTTCGGCATTATGGAGGCTGTCACCTCAAGAGAATACGCCAATATCGAGCGAACGGACACTAACTCTATAACTGGACTTGAACAAACTAAACGAGAAAAATATCTCATTGAACCGATGACGAACTTCTTCGTGGGTCGAGTAAAGCAGGACGTGATGAAAAACTCCAACGTCGGCGCAATGATAACCGCAGTGAACCGAGAAAACGACGTGCCTGCTTACACTGGCGAGATGGATGGCAACCTGAACTGGAAGGATGGAAAATACTCACTTTCAACACGCCTTGCAGGCAGTCATACAGGTACAGCAGATGACAGAAAAAGTGGCTACGAAGCAGTTGCTCATGCTCATAGATCCGCAGGATGGATCGGAGGCGGGATAAATCTGGACGTTCGTTCTCCGAAGTTCGATGTGAACGATCTTGGGTTCATGAACCGCCCAGATCAGATTAACCTGTTTACCTTTATCCATGGGGATATACAGAAGCCATGGTTGTTAGCTCGCAAGTCTGGTTTCTGGGCATGTCAATGGGGAAACTGGAACTACGATGGTGTCGATCTGGGAAAAGGATTTAACTTTTTTAAGTGGATTGAACTGAAGAACAACTGGTACTGCGAATTTTTGTTCAGCAGAGGCTTCAAGGCAATGGATGACATGGGAACACGAGGCGGTCCCCTGATGGCCAGACCGGGGGCGATCTCTTATTGGACGGATCTATGGACAGATGGTCGAAAACCAGTGAGCTTCGGATACCATATAGATGGAACTGAGGGTGACAATGGATGTGTTTCAAATCATGGATTTTTCTTTGGAATTGGCATCCAGACATCATCCAACGTACAGATCAATATCGGACCTTCGTATCAAATCGGTTACGACTTTGCACAATGGGTAAAGAACATAGATGATACAGGAGGCAGTCACTACGTTTTTGGAGAGTTGAATACCAAAGTTCTGAGTTTCTCAACCCGTATGAATGTAAGTTTCACGCCGACTTTGAGTTTCCAGCTTTACTTACAGCCATTTGTAGCTGTTGGAAATTACAGCAATTTCAAAGAGCTTTCACGTCCAGCGTCTTACGAATTCAAACCCTACAATAAACTTGATTCTAACCCTGATTTTATTAATCGTTCATTAAGGGGCAATGCTGTACTTCGCTGGGAATACAGACCGGGGAGTGTACTATTCCTCGTCTGGACACAGTCTCGTGGTGCATTTACGGAGACAGATAATCCATCACTGAGACCTTATGATGATTTGATGGATACCTTTACGGATAAAGGTGAGAACGTTTTCCTCATCAAGCTCAATTACTGGTTAGGTTTATAGGGGCAAGTGCCAAAGGAGGAGATATGCCAATGAAAAAAGCCTTAGTTCCCGGAACTATTATTGTTTTATGTCTGTATCTGCTAATCGTATCTATTGCCCGTTCTGAACCAATCATTAAAGAGGATGAAAAAATCATGATAAACCAATCCAAGTATATACTCGAAGGTGTTGAGGAACTTGAATGGGGCAGATAATTCACCCGTATTTATTCATATACCCATAAAGGAGAAAGAAAAGGATTAACTAAAACAACAGCTACGAGAATGTAATGATAAAAGATTCTGCGTGGAAGGATGATGAAAATGCTAAGATTCGAAAAAGCGGCACTAGAAGATGCACCTATACTGGCTGAAGTATCAAAACGAGCTTTTCACAGCGATGTAAATTGCGGTGGTTCTGGCGAAGGTGGACCTCCGGGCTATGATTCAGCCGAGTGGCAGGCTCAAATGATGAATTATGAACCTATAATATACTATAAGGTACTCCGTGGAGATACCATCATCGGCGGGTTAATAGTGTGGGTTCAGGGAGAAGGAAAATATAACCTTTGCAGGATATATATTGATTCTGAGTTCCATAATCAAGGAATCGGTACTCAGGCTATGGATTTTGTATTAAAGGCTTTTCCAGATGCAAAGGTATGGACGTTGGATACGCCTGTATGGAATTGCAGAACACGTCACTTTTACGAAAAACTTGGTTTCAGGATAAACAAAATTGAAGGTGATAGCGTCCTTTACGAGAAGGATAATATTAGATTGCAGAGCCAGTGCAACTATATACCACCGTGTGTATCAATTTAGGAGGCAAAGAAAATGATCGAACTGCCGGAAGCAATGACTATCGCAAAGCAGATGAATTATGAACTTAAAGGAAAAAAGATCGAGTATGGTAATCGTGGAAACAGTCCACATAAATTTGCGTTCTACAACCGTCCACCTGAGGAATACGAGTCAATACTCAAAGACAAGACGATTGGTGATGTAAGAGATTGTGGTTCTTTGATTCTTACTTCAGTAGAGCCGAATTATATGCTTGTTTTTGGTGGTGGTGGCGAGAGAATTCTGCTTCATCAAAACGAGAAAACACTACCCAAAAAGTACCAGCTTTTACTCAATTTCGATGATGATACATACCTGACAGTCACCGTTCAGGGATGGGGTTCAGCACAACTCTATAATCAGTCTGAGGTCATAGCAAATCCCCATCTCACCAATACAAGAGTCTCTCCTATTAGCGATGCTTTTACTTATGAGTATTTTCAACGGCTGTTCGATGATCTCAAAGAAGAAGATCCAAGAAGTGCCAAATTCTTTATTATTAGTAAACCCGGCATCTGGGGAGTTGGCAACGGTTACTCGCAGGACATCCTCTTCCGCGCAAAGATACATCCTCGAAGACGAGTTATCGAACTCACCGAGTATGAAAAATCGGCACTTTATAAAGCCATCAAAGAAACGCTTATACAAGCTGTGGATTTGAACGGCAGGGACGATGAAAAAGACTTATATGGTAATTTTGGAAAATACAAAAGGATACTTGACAGTAGAACTAACGGCACCCCATGCCCGGAATGTGGAACACCAATTGAGAAAATATCATTTCTTGGCGGAGCGTCATACTTTTGCCCTTCTTGTCAGGTTTAATGGGTCTGTGATTTGGACTTATTTGGATAAAGATTTTTTCAAACCAGTTGACAGACCCAACATTATGCTATGGATATTATGTTGGGTCTCGTTCCTTGACTTAACTGCATGCTACCACTAATCATGGTGTAAAATCTTTTGCGTTCTTATAATCCGTATTTCCATCCCAGGGCAATTCTTTACCAAGATACTCTCTTAGAACATTATCAACTACATATCCTGGAGAACCTGTAAGAGTGGCATCCTCCCAATATTTCACAGCACCCGGATAGAGTGCATCAATTTCTTGAAAAACTGCTCGTAGACGGATATTTGTTGCAATGACTATATCTTCTTTTTCACGAATTGCAGACATAAACGCATCTAAGTAAGGATCGTTTATTATTCTCTGACCTTGCTTATTAAAAGGGATGATCTCTGTTCTTCCTTCAGAAGTGATACCGAATTGAATCCTATTAACATTACCATTGTTAATACGTTCTCTATCGAGACTATCATTCATTAGACTTTCAATCTCTTTTCCTGTATTATGCCTATAAACATCCAATTCCCTATAAACAGGAAGAATATGCATTAGGGCTTTATATAATTCAGCCTTTTTTTCCTCTTTTGACACATTTGCAGTAGCTTTTTCTTGACCATTTTTTTCTAGGGAATCCAGAAATGCAATAGCCTGAGTTTTTTGAGCATCTTCATTCTGGTTATCTTTCGTTTTTTTAATCTGCTCATCAGATATATTCTTTTTGCTGGAAATAGATTTTGCGGATGATACTGCCGATGCCTTCTGTGCTGTCTGGTTGATCGTAGATTCTGGTATTGCCTGTGTCGGTTGTTGATGATGCCACAACATAATACCTATTCCGCTTAATATCAAAATTACCACTATTCCAATCGCTATAATTTTGACTTTTGCACTGATTTTCATTGCTACCAATCCTCCTGCCAAATATTGCCCCCTCGTCTGGATATTACCAAATAACACCACTCGGTCTTATTTTCATTTTCAATTCATAAATCCATCCACCTGGGTTCAGTGCGTCAGGGCCCTCTGACAAGACGGTATACCGATGTTCACATTCTGCGATCTTCTTTATCAACTCAACCTGTCTATCCGTAGCCTGCCTAGAAAGCTCCATTTCAGCTTCTTTTGCCACAGGATCAGAAATTTTGCGGGCATTATCAATTCTTCCAAGTATTACGTCACCAAGATCAACAGCTTCATTTAGCCAGCTATTTAATTCTACTTTCAACTCAGCACCTTTTTTATGAGCTTCTTCAACAGACATTCCCCAGATTTGTCTTTCAGAATCCGCGTTCTTCTTTTCTTCACTAATGCCCTTTACAGTAGCTTTTTCTTGACCATTTTTTTCTAGGGAATCCAGAAATGCAATAGCCTGAGTTTTTTGAGCATCTTCATTCTGGTTATCTTTCGTTTTTTTAATCTGCTCATCAGATATATTCTTTTTGCTTGAAATAGATTTTGTAGGTGATAGGTGATACTGCCGATGCCTTCTGTGCTGTCTGGTTGATCGTAGATTCTGGTATTGCCTGTGTCGGTTGTTGATTATGCCATAATATAATGCCAATTCCACCTAATACCAACAAAGTCGCTATTCCAATCATTATGATTTTAGTCTTTACACCGATTTTCACAGTTCCCACCCACTTTTTAAATTTTGAATCAAAATATATGCTTTACCTGCATTATTAAAAAACCTTTATGGACTGATACCAGCATCTTTGGCAGTTCGTTGAGAATTAGTGCGGAAATCAAAGACTTCCGTCTCTGGCGGAATATCAAGTTTGAACAAATCAGAAATGTCAACATTAAGTTCAAAGTTTTTTACTGTTAGCATATACTTGGACATGAGTTCCTTCTTTCCTGTCGCCTTATTCAATGTCATCGTGGTCTCTATCCCTGACTTGGGAAACCATATATCGTCTTTTGACTTTTCATATTGCATTAACATCCTAACAGTTGCAGGGAAACCACCGCTCTGCACATAGTATATCTCGGAACTCCTTTTTAAAATTCGGTATCCATTGGAAGGTGCAATCCAAAATTTGATAGTTCCACCACGTTTTCTAGCCTCTACAATGTAACACAGAGTTTTATTAAAATTTTCTTTTCCTATAATGGCGATGGCATTCTTTTCTAAATACTCACCGACAGGTTGTCCGTCAAAGAATAATCCCCAATATTGAAAATAGCTTCTAGGATCAATTGCTAGAGAACCTCTAACGCCTATTTTCATATTTTTTTCATTGGACTGTGTTCCTGATTTGTAAATATCCACTTGCTTTTCTCCGTCAAAGATTGCTGTATAAGGTTCATAATCAGAAGGAATTTCATAACACACTTTTCGTCCGTCAAAAGCAAAGATCACTTCCCGTAAGTTCGTTTCAAACCCCGGCATACCGAGAAGTTTCGTTTCAAGCTCTGTATGAACCGGTTGTATAAGGAAATGAACCTTACCTCTTTCAATTAGAGAATCGTTATGCTTTACACCAGCAATAAGAGTTTCTAGATCAATATCTTTTGATTCTGCTGCAAAAGCTTCTTTAAGGGCAAAAACCGACAAATAAGCAATAAAAACAAAATAAAAAATGGTTAATCTCATAATTTCCCCCGATATAAAAGAAATATCTGCTGAATTTTGTTTACATTGGAAATATCATTATTCTTAGCAATTCCATCAAAGAGAATCAAGGGTCAGGTTCCCCAAAACGCATTACCGGCTTTACAAGTCTACCTATCCACCCATTAGGATAAAAAATGGCTCCTTCCTCTGGATAGAGACTGTGATATGACATTGCTGCTTCGATGATTCGACTCTCAATCCGAAACTGTTCATCAGGAAAGCGTTTTAGTTCCTGAATATCGGCATCACTTTTTTCAGGTCTATTAGATAATTCTGCTTGTCTTGCATGCAATTCCTTCCATTGTTCAACTAATAGGGGAAGTTCCTTTACTCTTGCAGCAACGAAATCTATACGTCCCTGTTCTTGTTCTGGTGTTAGCCCGGATTTGACATTATCTTCTTTTTTTGTTTCTATTTTTGTTTCCGTTTTTGGTTCAGGTTTCTTTATTTCCTGAGCAATTTCCTCTTCCTGTGAAATTGTCCGTTCAATAGTTTTATCATCTCTCGCATCTTCCTTTGGCTTATCTATTGGCTTTTTCGTTGGTAGAATTTTGTTGACAGAAGTATTTTTTGCTAAAGATACTGTATTTATCTGCTGAGTCGTCTGGTTAATATTTGTTGCAAATTCCTCTTGTGTGATTTGATGATGCCATACTATAACACCCGCACCGCCTAATACCAAAACAGCGCCTACCCCAATTGCAATGATTTTAACTTTTGCACCTATCTTCATAGCCTCCACTCCTCCCGATAGCATTTTCCTCAATGCGTCGTGCCATGAGAATATGCCAATACCTGCAAGCAACTTCTCCACTCTTGCTCGTACCTTTTCCTTTGCTCTGGACAGGCGCATATTCAATGCCTTGTATGATAACCCATGTTTCGCTTGCAGTTCGTCATAAGTTGAATCATCAAGGTAACGCTCTTTCAATATCTGCTTTTCTGTTTCAGGCAGTTCATCTACTGCCTGCATAATCTTTGCTAATGTTTCACGCAGGATAAGTGTTTCATCAGCGGATGGCGTTTTCGCAACAATATCATCACTCAATGGGACAAACTCCCTTTTGCGTTTCAACCAGTTTTGACAATGGTATCTTGCGATCTGACGAAGCCAGAAATAGAATCGCTCATGTTGCCTCAGAGAACCAAGATCACGATATGCCTCAAGAAATACATCCTGAACCAATTCCTTTGCGTCATCAGGATTCCTAACCCACGATAGAATAAAGGCATAAATATCTGATTGATAAAATATTATAAGGCGATGAAAGGCTTCATGCTCACCTGCAAGCGTTTGTTTGACTAAAAGGGCGTCCTTTTGCATTTTTTCACTCCATAGAATTCCGTTGTCATAATATAAGTCACAGAAATGGATTTTTTTCCACAAACTTTTTATGCAAAAGCAAGTTTCAGCACTCCACATGCTATATAGAAGGATGCTGTGAAATCATGTAAACTATAACAGAAATCATTATCAAATAAAATAAAAAAAATGCTTGACTACTTAACAAATGTATAGTATAATGCAGATAAAAGTCCTTAAATATTATTACAATTTATCTTTGCATCGAAACTCTTCGGCAACTTCGTTCCCTCAGAATGAAAATGAACCTTAATTCTCCCTTTAAGAAGGATTCGGAGGCGTGTTATGCTGAAATATGATCCAATCCAATGGTTGATGAAACAAGAGGGATTACCAGCGATCCGGGTAAGGCGTATGCTTGGTTTACATCGAGAAGATGATGAAAATGCGATCAATGCCCTTGAGTATGAGCTCTCGGCGTCACAACTGCAAGACGGTTCCCTTGAGCAAAGCCTGATGAAGACGGCAGGTGCGCTGAACCTTCTTAATGATCTAAAAGCAACCAATTCTGAAAAACTGATCTCCGCTGGTGTGTCGTACCTTATGTCAATCCTTGAATCTCAAGCGGGTTATGAGCTTGCGCAAAACGTAAAGCCCGGTGGTTTGACAGTTCCTCTTGATTTGTGTGGATTTTTCGGACATTATAGAGATCAAAGACAGCCAGAGATGATGGCTTTGGGCGCCCGTGAAATGAATTTTTATCGTGAATATGAGCCATTGTTTGGACCGAAAAAACCTATCAGGGATGTTCGTAAATCAAGCTTTGATCGTGTTGGACCAAGTTCGTGCTACTCATGGGGTTTGATACCATTGTGCTACACTATTGAAACACTTTGTCGTGCAGGATATTCGCATGATGATCGTCTTCAACCAGCGATCAACGTTCTTCTCGGAGTGCAGAGAGAAAGCGGAGGATGGTGCCGAAATCTTGGTGGACACCCGGGTTGCACTATCCATGCAGTTCGTGTTCTAGGGGTGCATCCAGAGCTAAGGCAAAGCCATTATGCAGAGAGAGCGATCAAACGTCTGCAAGAAATACCATATTCCAATGTCTATGCGGCACTTCAAGTCTTTTCAAGGTTCGATCTGCCTATTGCAAAAGAGGTTATCCATGATATTTTGGCTAATATAATACCTCGCCAAAGAAAAAACGGTACATTCGGGGATGATCTCAAAATTGAGCGTGTCATTACGGTGTTACTTGCCATAAAAGCCATCGAAAGTTAGCAATGAAAGGAGTAAACTCATGCAAGATTCACTATTTTTGGATATTTGTCAAACAAACTACGATGCTATTTTCAAAATGCTAGACGAAATTATCAAATTATGCCCTGATGAACTCTGGAACGTCAGGACAGACGAACCGCCATTCTGGCAGCAGCTTTATCACACACTTTTTTATACTGATTTTTATCTCAGTGAGTCTATGGAGAGCTTTAAAAAACCAACGTTTGCCGAAGATAAAGCCCCTGATCTCAAATATGTAGCATCCGAAGCGCCATCTCGTGATCAGATGCAAGATTACTTAAAAGTAGTCAAAAAGAACTGCATGTCTGCGCTAGAAAAAATGACCCCCGAACAGCTTGAAGGAAAAAATCCTTTTCACTGGACAGGTCCTACGCCTGCGCATAGGCTTGTATACAATATCCGTCATGCACAACATCATGTCGGCTGGCTGAACTCCACGCTGTCAAGGAAAGCTGGTAAAGCCGCAAAATGGGTGATCTAAACCAAAATCCCAACAATTAACCTTGTAATGGAGGGAACAAACATGACCATATTCGGATTATTTACTATCATATCAGCTTTAATTAGTCTCCATGCCGAATCCCAACGAGTCATTCTTGAGGGAGTTGACCGTTATTGGGTCTGCGATCCCGCATTTGAGGGGGTACGTGTGATCCTCTCATCATACGTATGTGGCATCTCAGGAGTTGCTTTCCGTATCAGCGGTCCTTGTCCCTGCGCACCGGGGTATGGACAGGCAATGTTGTTTCCTGAAGAGCTTGGAAAAATCTTCGGTTATGAGTGCGAACACATTTGGCCCAAGGGTGAAGAGTTCGATCCAAAGGAGCGTATTCAAGACACGCTTGCTCGTATTAAAGAGGAGATCCGGGCGGGCAGACCAGTGCTTATGTGGGATGCTTTTTCCGACCACGAATGGGACGTAGTATGTGGATTCGACGACGAGAAAAACGAATTCTATGGACGCAGTTCTTGTATAAGCTCAGAGGAGTATGCACGAGCTAAACAAACTCATCCGCTTGAGACCGATAAGAATGTCCCATTGCTGGGAGCTGTCATCATTGGTGAAAAGATTGGCAAGTTTGATGCCCGTTTCGCAGAGACATCCGCTCTCAAAGAAGCCGTTATGCATGCTCATGGTGCTTCCGGCCGCTGTTCTGGAACTTATCCTCACCTTGCTTCCGGACTGGAATGCTACGATCGGTGGATCGCCCAACATCGCTATATTCTGCCGGGTCATGAGGGATTTGTGGGGGCGGACATAAATTCTTGGATGCTTTCTATTCTCCAAAGCACCCGTCGTGCTGCTTCCCAATTCTTGCTGGAGTTAGCGCCAAAATATCCTGAAGTTAGCACACATTTAGAAATGGCTTCTGAACATTTTGCTCGTGAATCCGAGGCTCTGAGTTCCTGTCTCAAGCTATTCCCTAAACGCACTCAAGAGGAACTTGATGAATCTGACCGTAAGATCCGTGCTGCTGCATATCTGCGTCAGGCTCGTGCAATGTATGCTCTTGCTATTGATGAGATAGCACATGCTATCCCTAAGATTACTAAAGAATAGATCACAACCAAGAAAAGAAAGGAGATACTAATGTCAATGACTGCTATGTCACAGAAGATACTAACGGTGTTTATGGTTGCTTTTTTGGTATTAACAACGATTCAATATAATGAGGTATTAGCGATGGAAGAAAAAACAGTCGGTGAGGTAAAAGGGCAATCCAAAATAATTGATGGCGTAGATCGCTATCGTGTTATGGAAGCATGTTATGAGGGTGTTCGTGTTATAATGTCATATCGCGGCGAGAAATATTCCCCTGAATATATACAGGGCATATCAGGAGCCGCATTCCGTATCGCTGGAATATGTCCCTGTGCGCCAAGTTGCAGTTGGATGATGAATCCCCAGGACTTGCCAAAACTGCTTGGATATGAAACTGGTTATGTGTCTTTAAAGCAAGAGGGAATAGACAAAAAAACGATTGTAAATGACATTATAACGCAAGTAAAAGAGGAAATCAGCATCGGTCGTCCGGTGCTTGTGTGGAATGCTTTTAATACTTCGGAGTGGGATGTAGTATGCGGTTTTGACGATGAAAAAAAGCAGTTCATTGGCAGAGGTTCCTATGCGGGTCTTGATGGTTACGCTATTGCTGATGAAAATCGCTTTGCTGAGTGGGTTCCCTCTTGGTCTAGTGCTATTTTCATTAAAGACAAAGTTGATGAATTTGACGCACAAGAGGCAGAAATAGCTTCTCTCAAAGAGGCAGTAAAACACGCCCATACAATAAAGGAAATTCCAGCAGATGGCAAATGGGTACTCTTGGAAGGATTGCAATGCTATGACAGGTGGGTTAATGATTTTCAATCAGATCCCAATAAAAAACGAGGGTCAGGCGATTCTTATTGTCTTGGTATTTATCGCTCAACTCACCGTGCCGCAGGTGGATTTATGAAAGAGCTTGTGCCAAAATATCCAGAAGCAAAAGAGAATCTGGAAAAAGCATCAGAATATTTTGTTGCAGAAGCAATTGCTTTAGATCAATGCGATAGCCTGATCGGCTGGACCACTCCTGAAGGACCCGATGCTGATCGAAATGCTAAAACTGCAAAGCTATTGTTACAAGCCAGAGATAATTATTCCAACGCAATCAACGAGATCGAGGAAGCCATCAAAAAGATTGAAGCCCGAATACCAAAAATTGTTAAAAAAGATGCGTTCCTCGTAGCAGGATTACGCTATGAAGGAAAACATGAAAAAGGTGAAATCCCTGCCATGTGGAACGATTTTGTGCCTCGTATCAATGAGCTTGGTATTGATATATCAAAGCCATTTGTCGCTTATGGCGTATCTCGTGGGATCCCAAACGCAGAACCCGGCGTGTTTGAATACCTATCTGCTGTCGAGGTCAAATCAATCACCAACCTGCCACAGGGAATGGTTGGCTGGGAGATACCCGAACAGACTTATGCTGTCTTTATCGTGTATGGGCTAACAGACCTTGGGCGTGCATACAATTTCTGCCTTGGAGAATGGTTACCACAATCTAAAGAATATGTAAGCGTTGACTCTCCTGTATTTGAGTATTATCCCGAAACATTTGATCAGGATTCTACACTTTATATCTACGTTCCGATAAAACAAAAATAGAGGGAGATAGAGTTGTCAAAACGCAGCGCAATACACTGGTATGGAGGAAAACACTATATGACAGGGAAATTGCTTTCTCTTATTCCTCCTCATAAGATATACGTTGAACCTTACGGGGGAGCCGCATATCTCCTGATAAACAAGGAACCAAGCCCTGTTGAGATATATAATGATGTCCATTCTGGATTGGTTTCGTTATTCAGAGTATTGCGAGACAAAGACAGATTTGATAGGTTCCACAGTCTTCTCCAGTTGACCCCGTACTCCGAAGAAGAATTTTATCACTGCAAGCGTACTTGGCAAGAGGAAACTGACGAGGTAGAAAAGGCTTATAAGTTTTTTGTTTGCACACGGATGTCTTTTAACAGCAAGGGCAGGACGTTCGCATATTCACATTCCGCAAGCGTTAGGGGTATGGCAAAGGCTACATCCGCATGGCTGTCAGTTATAGATCAACTTCCGGAATTAACAGAGCGTCTTAGAACAATACAAGTTGAATACGTTGACGGTTTAAAATGTATTCAAAGACATGATGATGAGAGTGCGTTTATGTACCTTGACCCGCCGTATCCTGATGAGTCACGCAGAGAGCTAAGAGCATATAAATATGAGATGGATGTATCACAGCATGAGGAACTTCTCGATTTTATTAATCAAGGGAAATCAAAGTTCCTTGTATCCAGCTATTCTAACGAAATGTATGATACTGCTCTTGCTGGATGGAATACGACGACCTTTGAAGTCCAGTTGCGGGCTACTAACCAGCGAGTAAACGAAGAAAGTCAAAGACGTACGGAGAAACTTTGGTGGAACTATGATCTGCTAGATGTAAATGTATAATCAATAAAGAAAGAGGAATATAAAATGATTGTCGCTTGTGGAATTGATTGTAGTGTGTGCGATATACACCTTGCACCAAGCAATCCTGAGATTGCTGAAAGATTAGTGAAAATCTTTATCAATATGGGACACAAAGATGCGAAACCAGAATGGTTCCACTGTGAAGGATGTTCTGGTGATCGCAATGCTCATTGGTCATCAAATTGTGAGATGATGTTATGTTGTTTTGACAAAAAGCATCTTCAGAATTGTAGCCAATGCGATGAATTTATGTGTGAAAAAATTGAAAAATTTGCCAATGATGGATATAAGCATCACAAAGAGGGAGTTGAGCGATTGAAAAAGATGGTCGCTGATGGAGTGCAAAGATGAAAATTGATTATCTTGACGTTGCGAAATCAAGAGATTTAGTCAAGTTCTATAATGAACAACTAAGGGACACACCGTATTTTTATCCTGTATTACCCGATGAGTTTGAGGATGGCTTTCGCAACAGAATAAATCTAAGCGACCCTAATACAGGCTTACATTCAGAGAAGATCATCGTTGGCGAACATGATGGCAAGATCATAGGATTCGCACACATTTCCGTTGGTGAACTCAAAAACTTTGGAGATTTGAAGCAAGGCGGATTCATCCACTTCCTGACTTATCAATCTGGTCAACGTCAAATAGGTCAGGCTATCCTGGAAGAATGTGAGAAATACCTGTATAATCTCGGTGTATCACAAATATGGGCTTTTTTGCACGCCAGCAACTATCGCTTTTACCATCTTGGTTTCGGCTATCTTTCTGACAAAATAGGTCACGTATTTGGGCTGTTACGCATGAATAAATACGAGATAGACATCGGTGAGATATTCATGAGTTATCCTGAATATAACGTTCCTGAACCAATGCTTGACGATAAAGATGTAAACGTCGTTGTTGAGCATGAGCCGGGGCGAGGTGTTCTGCCAAACCTGCATATTCTGGCTTTTCGCAATGAGAAAAGGATCGGTGAGTGTTTTACTGTTTCGGTTGGCGAATTTTATCGTGCAAACGAAGCTCAAAACTGGTTTTTCACCAAATGGCTTGGTATCGAGGATGAGGAACAGGGAAAAGGTCTTGGGCGCTACCTGCTGCAAAGAATGTTCTGGGAGATGCGAAAGATCGGCTATCGTAATGCTGTCATCAGCACCAATGTGACGAACCATCGTGCGCAGTTGTTCTATACAAATTTCGGCTACAAAGTGATAGATACGTCTTATGCGCTAATTAAAGATTGCAGATTGAGTTGAGACGAAACCCAACATAAATCTAATACAAAGGAGATAAACATGACACGCAAAGAGATACTATTATTTCAGCTAAAGGAAATACGCAACGAGTTCGCAGATGCGCTGGCTGACCTGAACCAAGAGCAATTGGCAAACAAATACATTGGCGATCACAACACGATCGGATGGATCGCCTGTCATTGTCTTAATACCTTCGACTTCTTTATTCATTCTTACCTGACCACAAAATCGCTTATGTTTGAAAATGAAGAATACATGACATTTTGCGTATACGCTTCTTCGCCGCCAAATGAAGATAATCCTGCACCGGATTTTTCTGGATTAAATGATGCTGTCAACCACATATTCAGCAAATGTATTGATCTCATTGAGGCGCTCGACGAAGATGCTTTAGGCAAGCCTGCGCCATACTGGGAGCATGAGGATCTTGAGTTTACCGATGGGAAGTGTGTCCGTGTAATTAATCACAGCAACGCACATCTCAGGCAGATATGGATGCTACGAGGCGCATTCGGCGATAAAGATCATTGGCCAGTCCAAATGCTTGTGAAAGATGAACAGGGCAAATTCTTCGTTCCAGATCGAGAGAAGATATTAGCAGATAGAGGCTAAGTGGTTTAATCGCTAAGCCTATTATGGAATTGTAGGGGCAATCCCTTCGGTTGCCCATGAAAAGCAGGGCAGGCACAAGACCTGCCCCTACGTTTGCAAACATTAACCATTTAGCGATAGAACCACTAATTGGCATTTTTTCTAAGTTTCTTATGTCATTCTGAGCATAGCGAAGAATCTATGAGATGCTTCACTTCGTTCAGCATGACATTACTATAAAATCTGGAGGAGAGAGCTATGAGATGCACTGACGCAGTATTGTCTGCCTTTCTGTCACATCCAACTTATCGGACACGACAGGAAATCATAGAAACAGGTATTGAACTCACTCAGAAAAACTGGGTATTTGCATATTATCTTTCACCAGATTCAGCCAATTACGCTCTTAACCAATGTCTGAAAAAGATTGTAAAAGAGCAACGACCCACAGGCCTATGGGAGAAAAAATACGGAGAAAAGAAGGCTTACGCTGTACTCCGATCGCTGAAACATGCCCGAATGTTGCCTGATCTGATTACGAATGGTGTCCTGAAATACGATCCATATAAGCCTTTTTCAGAAAGCAAGGATTTATATGGATTTTTGGTACGTAAAAACATCATGGAAAATATACTTCCAGATGATTCTGATCTTCAAAGGCAATTAATTTCCCAGTTTACAACCATGCAGGATAAAGATGGTTCGTGGAATAACTCAGTTGTTACAACATCATTCAGGATAGAGCGTTTACTAGAGCTTGGGCTTAAGCCTGATGATCCAGCCTTAATGAAGGGCGCAAACTGGATACTCAGCCAGTTCCGTGAATCAATCGAGAGACGAAGACCAAAAGCTAATTGGGGTGTGTTTATACATAACACGTTCACAAATGAGGATTGCGGCGTAGAATTCCGCTCTGCACTTGAGGAAATACCCGAAGGCATACCTAGAAATAGCTGTTTTAGTTCACTGCCCTTAGTGCAAACAGGTCTTGCACTAAGGGTTTTGGTTCGACTTGGGTTTAAGGATGATGAGAGGGTAATAAAATCTTATGAAAGCCTGCTTGATATAAGCCTTCCACCCAAACATGATCCAGAATTAATAGGTTGGTGTTCCCATTCATGCAGATTCCTGCTTGAAGATCGGGTGAAAGCTGAACGAAAACGAAAGCGTTTGAAAACTTAAAGGATTATGGAGGGGGTATTATGGATAACATTATTGAAAAACTACTTCAGTCAGATGAGCCTTCTGTGAGATATAAGGTTTTAGTGAACGTTCTTGGCAAAAGCAAGGATTCTGAAGAGATAAAGGCACTTCAAGAGGAGATCAAATCTTCTCAGCGAGTAAGAGAGCTTCTTTCGGAAAGGAAAGAGGACGGTACGATCCCGTTTCATCCTTATAAAAAATGGTTCGGCGCACATTGGATTCTGGCAACTCTGGCGGATATTGGCTATCCTCCGGGTGATGAGTTGCTTATACCTTTAAAAGATCAGGTCTACGGATGGCTTTTCTCGGCAGACCATGAGAATGACATAAAAACTATCGCAGGAAAAGTAAGGCGATGTGCTTCTCAAGAAGGCAATGTACTTTATGCTACACTTTCTCTCGGTATAGCTGACTCCTACGTTGATGAATTGGCAGACCGTCTTGCAAAGTGGCAGTGGGCAGACGGCGGATGGAACTGCGATAGAAATCCTGACGCATCAAACTCATCCTTCATGGAAAGCCTTATCCCTCTTCGCTCGCTGGCACTGCACGCTAAAGTGACTAGAAATGAAACGTCAAAGGTAACTGCTGAACGTGCAACAGATATTTTCCTCAAACGCCGGCTATACATAAGACAGCGTGATGGTGAAATAATTGACAAAGATTTTGTCACATTACACTATCCATGTTATTGGCATTATGATATACTGTTTGGGCTGAAAGTTATGGCTGAAGCCGGATTCATCAATGATGAAAGATGCAATGATGCCCTCGATCTACTAGAATCAAAACGCCTATCAGATGGAGGTTTTCCTGCTGAGAAGAAATATTATACTCGTATAGACAAATCAAAGTCCGGATGGCGTAAATCTGGTAGTTCACTCGTTGATTGGGGCTATCCAAGCAGTAAAAAATGTAATGAATTCGTGACTGCGGATGCTCTATATGTATTGAAGGCATCGGGACGATTGTAATAAAAAGCAGGTTTGAAACCTGTCCCTTACAACAAATTGAAAGAGGAATCATAATAATGTTGGGTCTGGAAAAAGGGGTTGTGAGGCTGGTTCTGTATTCTCCTGAGTGGGCAAAGCTCTTTGATGAGGAAAAACGGCTTCTGATGGCATTAATCGGGGATTACGTTCCTGATATTCAGCACATCGGAAGCACATCGGTTCCCGGGCTGATCGCAAAGCCGATACTTGACATCGGGATAGCCATTATGGATTTTGAGGAAGGTAAAAGGTGTATCCAACCCATTGAAAGCCTTGGATATGAATACAAAGGCGAGAACGGGATCCCTGGAAGGCATTATTTTGTAAAGGGCAATCCAACAACTCATCATTTACATATAGTTGAAATCAACAGCGAAGAATGGAAAAAGAACATAACTTTCAGGGATTCTCTGAGAAAAAATGAAATGCTGGCAGAAGAATACGCTAAACTGAAGCTGGAGCTGGCTGAAAAGTTCAAATACAACCGGGTGGCATATACTGATGGAAAAACCGATTTTATAAACTACGTCTTGAATCTGGCAGGTAAACATGAATAAAAATAGATTCTATTTTATCCTTCCTGATAAATTCAATAGATCGGTACTGCTTATAAGTACGGATTCAGGATGGATGCTTCCATATTGTGAAACTTCTGGTGATATTGATCTAATGAATACGAAATTCTTCAACAAAACAATTAAAGAGCAGTTTAGCCTGAATGTTACAACATTGTGTGCCTTTGAAGCGATAGATAATGAAAATGCTGTTAATATAGTCGCTTTTGAGAACCATACACCTGAATGGAAGCCGCCTGAAACATCAAGCTGGGTTAGTCTGCAAGAATTGGATAGTTTACTTTTTGCAAAAGCATTTCATAAATCGTTGCTGGAGGCATGGTTTGCGGAGTCCTCTGAGATTGACAATCCGATGGCTCCGTGGTCAAAGATAGGATGGTTTGACAAAGCGTCATTGTGGGTGATAAATCAACTCTACCGTCTGGGGATAACAGTCATTTCGCCTGTTAAGCAGGTGAAAAGCTTTTATACTGGCGGGACATTGAGGGTTAATACGGATATTGGATATATCTACCTCAAAGCCTTTCCCGCAGGTTTCGTACGTGAATTAGAAATCACACAAACGCTTATGCAGTTATCTCTAATAAACATGCCAACTCCAATAGTATCCGACTCAGAGAATTGCTGGATGCTGATGCCTGATATTGGCGGCACTGATCTCAGGGAAATATCGGACATGGATGTATGGAAGGACGTCGTTCGTCAATATGCAGGGCTTCAGATAAGGTCAGTTAGCTTAGTAGATAGGTTGCTAAAAGGGTCTTTTTTTGATATGCGAATTCATACCATGTTGTCGGAAGTTGAAATGGTAATCGCACAGTCGCATAGGCTTTTACGTGGATATTATGAACCTCTAAGCGATGAAGAACTGGAGAAACTGCGCTCTTTACTGCCATGTCTCATGAGTCTGTGTGCCAGAGTGGAAAGCTATGGCATACCATAACACTGGGTCACGGCGATTTACACGCAGGCAACATCAGGATTACAAAGAACGGACCAGTATTCTATGACTGGACGTTAAGGCGAAGGCAGTATTATTTGGCGAAAGTTGTGAGAAGGTTGATTGATCGGTTGTAACAATGCTGTAACAATAAGGTTATCATTTTCATCAAGCAATACTGATTCGGAGTTAAAACATGGAAAAAGAATTTCAAGAATATTATGGTGATCTAGCAAGATTCTATGATTGGCGTATGGCGGGAGACGAAGAGGATATTCCATTCTATATACAATTAGCAAAAGAATCTGGAGGTTCAGTACTTGAACTAGGTTGCGGTACTGGACGAGTAACGTTTCCGATTGCTCAGACAGGTATAGATATTGTTGGCATTGATCTAAGCGATGACATGCTTAGTATCGCCAAAAGAAAGCTCTTACAAATGCCTGATGCAATTCGAGAGAAGATTCAGTTTATTCATGGCAACATGGCAGATTTTAACCTGAAAAAGAAGTTTTCTCTCGTAATTCTCCCAGCCAATCAATTTCGTGAACTTCTAACCATGAAGGATCAGATATCCTGTCTTCATCATATAAATCTTCACTTGAAGAATGAAGGTAATGTTGTAATAGAAATAACAAATCCCTTTCGATCGCTCAGACGTTGGATTGTTGATGAAATTTTTCATAGGAAAGTGGGTTATTGCCATGAGACAGGAACTATAGTTGAGTGTTTATTCAAAACTACTGCTGTGAATCTCATAGAGCAATGGATAGAGCTAGAAACGATCTATATAGAGCATTTAAGCGATGGAAGTATAGTTCGACATACTGGTCGAAGTCGTGGACAGATCATATTTCCTAAGGAATTAGAATTGTTATTAGAAATTTCTGGTTTTGAATTGATAGATAAATTGGGAGGATACGATTGTAGCTGTCTTAAAGATGAATCCCCGTGTCTAATTGTTCGTGCAAAGATAGCTGAGAGATTGCATTCAAAAGCTTATTAGATGAGTATAGAATAAGCTTTCAATCTGTGAAAAGGGAGAATCAACTATGGAACTCGAATGGTCGAAGGATGTTTACGAAAAAAGCATATCAAGCCGTTGTTGGTGGTACACCCCTTATGATGATGGGTGGAGTGAAGGGCTTGCTAATGATGATGAACTCAGACAGATCGTCATGATGGAACAAAGCCTTGCACCAATTCCAGATTGGGCAAAACAGATAGCTGAAAGAGACGTAAGGCTCACAACACCCTGCGGACATTATCTTTTCCCGCTCAACTATCTGGAGATCCTTGATGCGATAGGCTCTCAGACACCGCAAGATTTTATTCACGGTTGTTACACAGTAGATCGGGATCGGAAAAGGCAGATGATGGATTACGTATTCTGCCTCGATGCGTGGCTGGCTGGTGCTTCATGGGAATCGGCTGTGAATGAACTTTCTGCGCTTGGATACCGCAACATTGATTGGCACACTGTATGTAATGACCTATGGAAAGTGATGGGAGAACACACAGAATTGAAGGATTTGCTCGTTGAACGTCTTATATATTCTCAAAGGTGGAAACTCAAAGCCTGCATCTGGGATGATGACCTTGCTAATGAGGTTGGAAGGGATCAATATTTAGGTGATTATTCCAGCAAATATGATGATAATTACACCAAGCCAATCGCAGGCTTTAATGAAAGCGCATCACCGAGGATAAAGAAACTCGAAGCCAGAATTAAAGAACTCTGTCCAGATTGGAAGGATTACCTTTTCAATATAGAATATGGATGGCTGTGCGCACCGAAGGCGTTCCGATACCTTGAGCGTTTAATCTGGTCAATTGGGCAAGAGAAACCAATGCAACGTGTTGAAGTACCAGTACCGGGATTTTTGCAATGTGATGACACTTATATCAATCAGGATCTGGCTTCCGAATGGTGGAAAGCCTTTATACCAGCGTTAGATTCGTGGTGGAAAGGTCAAACAGTCAGAGGGAAAGTGGCAGATGATGTATATAAGCGTTTGGATGAAGTGACACCGATCAAACAGTGGTTAGTGAGATTGCTTACACGAAAACTCAAACGCCTTGATGAAAACAACGAGGAATTTACAAGGCTAGTTAGTCCACCATCTAATAGTAGGAGAGGAACGAAGTCATTATTTAAGGATGAGGGATGAAAAAGAAGAAACGAGTATTACAACTTCATCCTTCATCCTTTATAAAACGGGGAAGGGGGGATTTTGAAGCGTTGTTTATAAAGTAAAACATTATCTGGTCAAGTATTACTCATAACTGAAAAACTCGTATTATTAATTCAGGTTTGTTCACGCTCTGATAAACTTGCGAAGTGGTAATGCACCGCCCATGAATCCCAGAAATGTACCCACGCCAACGACTATTGCCATCTGATTCAGTGTCAAGAAAGATTCAAGGTTGACGTCTAGTTGCATCAGGTTATACATACCATAAAGATTAAACAATCCATATAGTATTGACAGCCCTAGAACACTGCCTATAAGTCCTTCGAGTACGCCTTGCATCAAAAGCGGGATCCTTATAAATGTGCTGGTGCTTCCCATAAGCCTCATGATCTTTACCTCGTCACGTCGTATATAAGTGGTGATGGTTATAGAAAAGAATATAATTATCACAGAAGCAAATCCCATTATAGAGACTATAAGGATAGTAATTATCTCGATGTTCTTTACGAACTTTGAAACTTCTCCGGCGTGTTGAACGTCTTCAACACCAGTGATTTTTTTAACCTTTTCAGCTACTTCCTTCACACTGGCAAGGTATTGATCCTTTATCTCAATCTCGAATGAGCATGGCAAAGGGTTCATGTCTTCCAGTCCGTCTAATATCTCTCTTCGTTCACCAAACATCTCACTTGTCCTGCGCAATGCGTCCTCCTTCGAGACGTATCTTACAGAGTTCACTTGAGGCAGGTTTTCGATCTCTTTTTGGATTTTCTTTCTTAGAGACTCAGGCAGTCCATCTTCCAGAAATGCAGTCACAAATGGCGATTTTTTTAAGGAAACAAGCTGTGAGCTGAGGTGATTAGTTATGATAAGTAAAAGGCTGAAAACCATCATAGTCAGAGCAACGATAATAATGCTCAAAAATCCTATGAGACCGCTATGCCTCATATTAGAGAACGTTTCTCGCCATGTATATGCCATAATTCTGAAAGGATGAGGGATGAGGGATGAAGGATGAGTATGGGAATACTAATCCCATCACGCATTACCTATCACTCATCACGCATTACTCATCACTACTCCTCTATTATTTTCCCCTGATGTATCCTGATTATCCTTTTGTCAAACTCTCTTGCAAGGTCAATGTTGTGAGTAGCAACAAGAACAGTAGCGCCTCTCCTGTTAAAACGCTCTAGCAGGCTCATTATATCAAAAGAAAGATCAGCATCAAGATTACCTGTGGGTTCGTCTGCCAGTATAAGGGGTGGCTCATTGACTATTGCTCTTGCTATGGATGCACGCTGTTGCTCCCCACCGGAGATGTCTTCGGGTAGAGCGTCCTTTCTATGAGTCAGGTTTGTCCATTCCATTACTCGTTCAACGTTTCTTTTAATCTGCGACCTTTTGGCTCCTGCAACACGTAATGCAAGAGCGATGTTCTGTGCGATTGTCCTGTTTGGCAATAGCTTAAAATCCTGAAATACAACGCCAACTTTTCTACGGTAGTGTGGTATCTGCGAATTCTTTAGCTTAGAAAGGTCGTAACCTGCGACCTGTATTATCCCGCTAGTGGGAACAAGCTCACGATGAATCAAACGCAATATCGTGCTTTTTCCTGCCCCGCTAGGACCTACAATAAAGACGAATTCACCCTTGTCAATGGACAGAGTCACATCATGCAGGATTGTTACGTCCTTTTTATACCTCATGAATAATTTATCTATCTGAATCATCATAGGAACTGCTTCCACATTTCTATGGGTTGATAATCTCCGCTCCAATTTGCACCAACAAGATCGAGAACTCCGATATTTCTAAAATCTGTAACGCAAAGGTTATGAGACCCTGTGACAGCAACGATCTGCTGTTTCCAGTTGATGGAATCTCCTTCGTTGATATACACCATTACCCTTTTGCGCGGCGATTGGTGCATCTCTGCAACTACAACGTCTAACTCACCGTCATGGTTTATATCGCAGATCACCAGACTATGAGCAAAGTCAACGTCATTGTCAATTACGTGTTCTATTAGTTTACCATTTAAGGTGTTTTCAAACCATGATAGTTTGTAATGCCCTTCTGATCTTGCCAGAACCACGTCAATACGACCATCCTTATTCATATCAGCGGTTCGTATTGTTGCATCAGGAGACCATTCAGCAAAGTGATTCTCCTTCCACTCACCGTGAAAGAAATCGTCAGGGGTTTTGTACCATACTCCACCGATTATTATATCAGGTTTTCCATCACCGTCAATATCACCAACAGCAAGACCTTCCCCCTCTGGACAATTAATTGTTGTTTTTTCCCACGAGGAAGCGATCTGTTTCCAAATGCTTATGATGCTTCCTTCTTTGCCCTGTCCACGAGTTACGATCTCAATTATACCGTCTCCGTCAATGTCTGCCGCCTGAATATCATGCGCTCTTGGGCTTCCTATTACGTGACGTTTCCATACGTCCGTTGCAGGATTCCCTGACGGTAATGGATTCTCAAACCATTCCATACGTTTATGAGTATACCATTCTGAGATTAAAATGTCCAGATCTCCATCACCATCCATATCAACGAGTTTGGCATCTGTACTCCACGTTCCTGATGGATGTATTACGTGCTTCACCCAATCGGGATTTTCATACCAAACCAGAGGACCGCCATCACTGCTGGCAACGACTATATCTGCGAATCCATCACCGTTAATATCACCAGCAATTTTAATATGCGGGTTATAAGGCGATTCGGAATCAATAATTACGTGTTTAAATTGCATGATTTTTCCCTCATAAATGATTATAGCAAATAGTGACAATTTGGTAATTTAAGTTGACAAACCCAACATGATATTAGGATAGTTGGGTCTTGTTCCTCGACCCAATCTACGAATTGTCAGTACGTGACGGAATGTGAGGATCAGTGACCGTTGACTTAACCTAAGCAATATAGGAGAGCGGGTTCTATGGGATAGTCCATGCGCCGCTTCCTTATATAATCACTTGGGAACGTCCATTGCACAACGGAAGCCAAGACTGGGACCGAAGCTAGTAGGCTCAGAACTATGGCGATGGGCAACACGAAGGTCGTTGTCAGCATAGTGCCACGATCCACCTCGATATACACGATAAGATCCAGAAGTAGGTCCAATTGGATTTTGTGCTGAAGAGTTGGCATAATAATTCCTATCATACCAATCTGCACACCATTCTGAGACATTACCCGCCATATCATATAATCCGTAACCGTTGGGTGTAAAGCTACCCACAGGAGCTGCTTTTATCCATTGATCTTTTCTTTCTACACCACTGTAATTAGCATTATCATGGGAAATATCATCACCCCATGGATATTTCTTTCCTACCAATCCACCCCTTGCGGATTTCTCCCATTCTGCCTCGGTAGGAAGGCGTTTCACTGCCCAATCAGCGTAAGCTTTTGCATCATTCCAGTATACACCTGCTATTGGGTTATTAGGTGCATTGAGATCAGGATCATCCCAGAAACCAGACGCCCTGCCTGTCGCATCCGTGAATTTCTTATATTGAGCGTTTGTCACTTCGTATACGTCCATATAAAAGGCATCAAGATACACAGTATGAACTGGTTTCTCATCATCTTCACCATCATTACTACCCATCTGGAACTCTCCTGCTGGAATCAACACCATTGGTGCATTATCTTTAATATTACCTTTATTATCATTGTTTATCGGAGTGTCAGGTTTTTGTTCAAGCTTGTTGCCTTCTAGTTTCATTTCCAGAAGGATCGTTGCATTCCCAGTCTTTAGGTCTATGATTTTCTCAACTTTAGCTTCTACTCCACTGGATGAATATGCAGTAACTATAAACTTCCGGTCTTTGCCAGATGGGATTGAAATTGTGCCTTTCGCTACATTGCCTTTTACATTTAGCTCAAATTCTTCTGTTAGCATGTTGGGACCCGAAACTGTAAGTATTATACGATTTATATTTGCACTTTCAGCTTCAGTATTCAGTTCTATATTGATCTCCAGATATGCCATGTTATCTTCTTCATCATTATTCCCGCAACCTATTATTAGTAGAATCAACATTAAGAATACAAGTCTACACATAATGAGCCTCCTCGTCATGGTGATAATTATCACTAACTCCAACCACACTCATATTTTACACCATATTCTACATCTGTCAATACTTTTGTCGTTGCAATCGGCGCATATAGTTGCTATTATCTAATCACAGTGGCGCAACTTTGGATGTACCAGAGCTACTTGTGCATAAGCTGGATTGTACGATTGTGGTTTATTGACATTGACGTACAAGATGGTATCTTCATCATGCCATGAGTGCTGTTTTGGTACATATTTTTGATACACTTCATGCCAGAAGTAACAGCGTAAACCTAAGTAAATACGTGATAGGTTTGGCATGGTTGAAATGGTGTAAAAATGCAGAGCAAGGCAGATACAGTACAAAGCTAATAATAATGGAGTATCTAGGCACTTATTAAAGATTGGGATCGGATACACATAATCAGCATCATGTGGCATTGGATGTTGACCCTAATTATCATGACGGATATGATCTTGAACAATCATGTATAATGAGATACTTATACTAATTCATCATTATGAGGTATAGTTATGAGAGATGATATAGCACCATTTGAACAGCGTGAGAGGGATGGCAAAATAACACTATGGCTACATGGGGCAAGTACCAAACCTATAACTGTAGAGGAAGATAAGATTCAGATAATCTTAGATGCCATAGCTATGCGATGGAATATTGATATAGAGCATGCTATTATACATGGCAACTTAAACATAGATTCTATTGCTAAACAGCTTGATAAGGACGATGAAGGCAGACTAATTATTAATGGCAATGTTGCTATATGTTATAGCGATGTCTATAGTAATACAAACTTCTCATCTACTAGATTCAATGGTTATGCATACTTCACAGCAACTAACTTCAAGGATTATGTATTTTTCAATTCAACTTATTTCAATGGTAATATGGATTTTACAAATGTTACATTTAGTAAAGGTACGAATCTTACAAAAGCCAAATATGGTAATGGTAAAGTTCCTCCATACTCCTTCACAAGTATAGGGGAAGCATATAGAAGATCATACTTAACTGGTGCTGGGTTCTTCTTCGAGGAAGCTGGTAATAGATACTTGAGTAAGAATAAGTATTCATGTGCAGCAGATAGATTCCGTGAGGCAAGAATAGAATATGATAGGGAAGGGAAGTATGACGAAGCTGGTAAGATGCATATAATGGAAAAGAAGTCAATTAAGAAGGGAGCAACTCTTGGTAAGAAGATACTCTATCAGATATGGGAGACCACATGCAACTATGGAGAATCTTACTGGCGATTCATCGGATGGATGTCATTTATAATACTTGGCTTCACTATCATATACCTTCCCTCTAATATCAACTATGGCAATCTAGCCATCACGTTTAAGGAATATCCATTCTATGAAGGTAATAGCTTTCTAACCGCGTTATACTTCAGCGTAGTAACATTCGCAACGCTTGGATTCGGTGACATAACACCGGTGAGTAACGCTGGTAAGCTATGGGTAATCTTCGAGGTGATGTGTGGCTACGTGATGCTCGGTATTCTGATTACTTTAGTAGCAAGGAAGATGACACGGAGTTGAGTCTTTAGGTTGAGTCTCGTTGCCTCGATCCTACCTACGAACTTCATCTTGAATATTTATGACCAGTTCTCAACCCTCAATCCAGCGGAAATAAATATCGGTAGGTCGGGTTGAAGCAATGAAACCCGACTATATTATGTTGGATTTCGTTCCTCAATCCAACCTACAAAAAGATAAATAAACCTTTAACTTTTAGCATCCTTTGAGTCTCGGTGTCTT
>Ga0315274_10002414_pt1 | contig 28242 bp, 22 predicted proteins | sample YL17G02_20_MG_FD_203700 | JGI IMG/M metagenome (GOLD analysis project Ga0315274, IMG submission 203700) | Sediment microbial communities from Yellowstone Lake, YNP, Wyoming, USA - YL17G02_20 | ecosystem: Environmental > Aquatic > Freshwater > Lake > Sediment | place: USA: Wyoming | collected...
CTGGTGCTTGCTCGGCTCGCTACGCTCGCCTCGCCAGCACCAGCTTTATCCGCCAGACGTACGGCGGATTTACCTATGAGACTATTATTAACCATGACTGATGTCAACATACAAGAACACAGAGTTCGCAGAGAATTTTTAGTTCGTAGTTCATAGAAAAATCAGCCAAAGGTTACCTAAGTTCGACACTTCGACAAAGCTCAGTGCAGGTAGGCTCACCACAGGCAGGATAAGGACAGGTAACAGGGATTTTTTTTGGCACGAATTGGGACGAATTTACTTTGACGGGGATTATGGTTTTGGGTAGTTGGCTTGAGAGTTTGCAGGAGCTGCGCAGCATTAGTTTTGTCTGAAACAAATTTTACTTACAACGAAAGTGTGAATTCTTTGTTGACAAATGAATCGTAATGATTCTATAATGCTTAATAAGCATCGGGCAGTGGAGGAGGCCCCCTTTGGCCCGAGTATCGCACACTAAAAGAAGGTTTCGTATAAAGTAGAGAAGGGCATCGCCTTTGAGATTTGTGACATTTGGCGCATTGGCTGAGAACTCGAGTTGACAAAATTTGTATATGTTGCTATTGTAAACTTTGAGTGAAGCGTTTGGGATCCTTATGCCGATAAAAAATCAGCAGCGTTAATTACGCAGGGAAGGTGGGATTATGAAGGATTACTGGCTTGCCAAGCTGATTAGTTCCGTCACAGAGGTGGATTCGAGGAAGCGCCTTCAGAAATCGATTTATCTTCTCCAGTGCGCAGGTTGTCCATTACAGTTCAGTTACATCCTTCATTATTATGGCCCATATTCTTTCGAGTTGGCGGGTTTAATAGACCAACTTAAAGGTGCTGACATAATTAACGAGTCGCCAGAAGCAACAGGATTTGGCAACATTCAGTACAGTTCAAAAATAAGCCAGAAGGGAAAACCTGTACTCGAAAACTTTCAAAGGAGCAAAACAGGCAGAAGGGTGTATGAACAGATAAAGCCATTTATTTCCCGCTTTCAAGAGCTGAATCAAGAAAATTTATGGGTTTTAGAACTTGCCGCAACTATTGCTTATTTCTACGAGGGAGACTGGGCAGAGGCTCAAAAGCAAACAGTAATGTTCAAGAAACTTTCTGAAAATGACAGCAATCTAAAACAAGCCTTTAAACTTGCCAAGGGTTTCAGAAAATCAGCTTGACACGGGGGGTGCATGGGGCAAAAGTTATTCCGCGACCCGCTTTATGATTACATCGCAGTTGACAAGGACTCTTTGTTCCTTAAGCTGATAAATTGTCCGGAAGTCCAGAGGCTTAGGTATATAAACCAGCTTGGCCTCAGCCATTTCGCTTATCCAGGTTCGACACATTCGCGCTTCTCACATACCTTGGGCGTATTTCACGTGATGCAGCAGTGTGTGGAACACCTTAACAAAGATCACAGTACTTATTTCAACAGTGATGATGAAGATGCTCTACTCGCGGCAACATTGTTACACGACATCGGGCACGGCCCATTTTCTCATGCCACCGAAGCTTTCTTTGGCGACCATGAACAAAGAAGCGTAGATATAATTACTAATCCGGAGTCAGCTGTAAATAAAGTCCTGGCGGAGGTAAATAAAGAACTACCAGCTAAGGTTGCTGCATTAGTCGCAAAAAAACTTCCAAAGGGTGCGAAACAGCCGTCGCTTTGGCAGAAATCTCTCATATCAAGCCAACTGGATGCAGATAGATTGGACTTTTTGAGGAGAGATAGCTTGTTCTCAGGTGCTGAATATGGAAACTTCGACTGGTATAGAATCGTCCACACTATGCAACTAACTAAACTCACCGAGGATATACAGAAAATATTTATATTCTGGCCGGATAAGACAAGATATGCTATCGAAGAATACCTGTTTTCACGCTTTTATATGTATCAGAGTGTATATTTCCACCACACCACAAGAGGTTTTGAATGCCTTCTCGGGAAAATTCTACAGTGCGCACAGGATATTGCGAAGCAAAACAAGAGCTTTAGCAAAGCACTCTTGCCACCAGTGAAAATGCTTTTAGGCGGAAAAGAAAACAAAAGTCTCACAAGATTTGAGAAGTTAACTGACCACGTTCTACTTGCACAAATAACCATATGGCAAAGCGAAAAAAATAAAACACTAAGCGATTTATCCAAGCGTCTTTTAGAGCGCAAAGGCATAGGCTGGGAGCCAATCACAGAGAAGGTCGGGTTTGAAATTACCAATAAAACAATGCAAGTTCAAAAATATCTGCAACAAAAAGGATTAGACCATAATTACTATTTCTTTGAGGATAAAACTAAAGCAGAAGCATACAAACCTTACAGAGCTGCTGCTGAGGAACAATCCTCTGTAAATTCAATAATGCTTTTTGACCCCCGATGGTCTGAGACGGGTTTTCTGGAAATCACAGAGATACCAGGCCTGGAAAGACTGCAGGCAATAACAGGTGCCCCATCATCCATATTACGGTATTATTTCCCGAAAGAGTACGAAAGGCAGATAAAGAAACTGCTCAGCTAAACAGCTAATATGGGAACAACTGCTGCTTTATTTCGATAGCGAGGGGGCTTCAGTTTCGACACTTCAAATTGGGTGGGGCAATTCAATTTATTATTTACTATTGACAATTTACTATGGTAAGATGTGTTGCGGAGCTTGACCATGAGTAAAAAAAGCGGATTTACGTTAATAGAACTTTTGGTAGTAATGGCTATTATTTCACTTTTGATGTCGATAATGCTCCCCGTATTGGCAAAGTCAAGGCAGCAGGCACAGGCAGTTATCTGTCTGGCTAATCTGAAACAATGGGGCCTTGCCTTCGAGATGTACATAGACAATAACAACGACCATTTCTTTGGAGGATTCGGCGAAGGCTGGTGGAACGACTGGATTGAGATACTGCGCCCAACCTATGTACAGAAAGGGGGAATAACGTGCTGCCCGGCCGCAACCAAGACCGTAGCCAAAGGAGGACAGGGAGTTTTTGCAGCGTGGAGTGACTCCGAAGGTGATTACGGCAGCTATGGCTTAAATGCCTGGGTTTGCGATATCAAACCGGGAGCTTATACCCCTTCTGAAGAGGGATTTTACTGGCGGAGCATCAATGTTAAAAGCGGCTTGGCAAATATACCGGTGTTTCTGGATTCACTCGCGATTGCAGCTTGCCCGGACAATACCTCTGTCCCGCCAAACTATAGCGGTGAGTGTCCCCCTGACCTTGACCCTGAGAAGGCTCCGCTGACAGAACAAATGAAAGGGTTCTGTATTAATCGGCATGGTCACGGAATGACAAACTGTCTCTTTATGGATTGGTCTGTCAGGCCTGTAGGGCTCAAGGAGTTGTGGAAGTTGAAATGGCACAGGAAATTCGACACAAACGCCGCTCCACCTGTTTGGCCGGAGTGGATGAAAGGATTTAAGAACTACTGAAAAAATCAGTCGCGCTTTTCTGTTACCTCCCAAGTCGTTCCGCTGTTTGGGAAATCCCTGTTTAAACGGACGTGCAATTCTGTTATAATCCTGCCTTGTTTTAGAGTTTTTTCGATTCGAAGTAAAAATGGCGATGCCGGTGGTAGCGATAATAGGTCGGCCAAACGTGGGCAAAAGCAGTCTGTTCAACGCACTGGCAGGCGAGATGATAAGTATTGTCGAGCCGACAGCGGGCGTTACGAGAGACCGCGTCAGCGCCATTATCGAAAAGGGAGAGAAGTATTTTGAACTGATAGACACCGGCGGATACGGGATAGTTGATGTCCAGCAATTAAGCGAACATATCAAGCAGCAAATCATTACGGCGATTGAATCGGCCAATATTGTGCTATTTATGGTCGATATTCGGGAAGGGATTGTGCCGTTAGATGAGAAAATAGCCCGGCTTTTGCGCAAAGAAGGGCTGGATGTAATCGGGGTTGCCAATAAAGCAGACGACGCCAAAATGTTTCCGGCAGCGGGTGAGTTTTCCAAATTAGGTTTAGGCGAATTCTTGTGTATCTCGGTGACGAACAATCTTAATAAGCAGGTGCTGTTAGACAGGATTTTTGGGAAGCTTTCGGGCATTGAATCGGCCAAGCCGGCGGCGCCGGTGATGAAGATAGCGATAGTGGGCAAGCAGAACACAGGTAAGAGCACTTTAGTAAATGCTATGGTAGGAACGGAGCGGGTAATTGTCAGCGAGACGCCGGGGACAACAAGAGACGCCATCGACGTGCGGTTCGAAAAGGACGGCAAGACCATAGTTGTTATTGACACCGCAGGGATAAGAAAGAAGAGTAAAATAGCGGACAGTATTGGATTTTACAGCTACGTTCGTGCGACCCGGTCGATTCAGCGGGCCGATGTTGTGCTGCTTTTGATTGATGCGACGACGGAAGTTTCGGAAGTTGATAAAAAAATCGCCAGATTTATTGCAGATGAATACAAAAGCTGCATAATAGTGATTAACAAATGGGACCTTGCAAAGGAGACGGCCGTTACCGGTAACTATGAGGATTACTTGACAAAGCTGCTGCCGGGTTTGAGGTATGCACCGATAGCTTTTACGACAGCAACGGAGGCGAAGAACGTTCAGAGCGTTTTGGATTTGGCGGCTGAGATTTTCAGGCAGACAACAACGTGGATATCTACCGGCAGATTGAACAAGGCGTTTGAAATGATAAAGACAGAGGGTGTCAGAGCATCCAAACGGGGCAAGGGCAGCGGTCTGAAGATTTACTATGCCACTCAGACAGCCGTCAATCCTGTTACGATACTTATGTTCGTAAATAGGCCGGAACTTTTTGAAGAGAATTATCGCCGATTTATTGTCGGCAGATTGCGAGAGCTGCTGCCGACAGCAGAGGTGCCGATAAAACTGTTGGCCCGTTCGCACAGGAGGGAAAAGGAAACATAGGCGATAATATGAAATAACAATTTTGAGAGCGAAAGAGCTTTTATCTGCGATTTTAGAGATGTTCAGGAGCGTTAAATGTTAGTGTTACTTGTTCTTGCGACGAGTATCTTGTTTTTGCTGGCGTATGCCATCTACGGAAGGTTTTTAGTAAAGCGTTATGAGATAGATGACAGCAGGCCGACGCCCAGTCACGTGGATTATGACGGCATAGACCGTGTTCCTGCGCATAAGGCGGTCCTGCTGGGTCATCATTTTTCCTCGATAGCCGGCGCCGGGCCCATCGTTGGGCCTGTCATCGCCGCCCTGGCGTTCGGCTGGCTGCCGGTGCTGGCGTGGGTCATTCTCGGGTCTATCCTTATCGGCGGCGTCCATGATTTCTCTGCCCTGATTGCCTCGGTGCGCCACAAGGCAAGGTCCATCGCTGAGATAGCCAAAGAATATGTGTCCCCGCTGGCATGGAAACTGTTCCTGGCGTTCATCTGGCTTTCGCTGGTTTACGTTCTCGGCGTCTTTACCGACCTGACAGCCGCATCCTTCGTTGAAAACGGCGGTGTCGCCACATCATCGCTGCTGTTTATCATCCTGGCAATCGGCTTCGGTGTAAGCGTGTACCGACTCAAGCTCGGCGTTTTGCCCGCCTCATTAATTTTTGTGCCGCTGGTGTTTTTCTCCGTCTGGCTCGGCCAACAAATACCCATACAGCTGGAAGCAATCAATAGCGTCGTTGCCTGGGACCCAAAAAAAGTATGGTCGATATTGCTGATTGTCTATTGCTTCTTCGCATCGACGCTGCCGGTCTGGTTTCTCCTCCAGCCGAGGGATTATCTGTCCTCATTTCTGCTCTACAGCTCGGTCCTGGGCGGCTTTACAGGGATACTGTTCGGCGGGCTGCAAATCAACTACCCGGCATTCAAGGCGTGGAACAGTGCGGAGGTCGGGACGCTGTTTCCGATGTTATTTATCACGGTTGCCTGCGGCGCCTGTTCGGGTTTTCATGCGCTGGTCGCCTCAGGGACAAGCTCAAAGCAAATCGACAAGGAATCCGACGCGAAATTCATCGGCTACGGCGCTATGCTGATTGAGGGGCTTGTTGCCGTCATCGCCCTTGCCACCGTCATCATACTGGCAAAAGACGACCCGCTTACTACGAAAGTGCCGCTGGTTATTTATAGCGAAGGAATGGGGAGATTCCTGTCCGTATTCGGCGCGCCGCGTAAGTTCGGAATCTCGTTCGGATTGCTGGCGTTATCCACCTTCATCCTCACGACGCTCGACACCGCTACGCGGCTTGGGCGGTATGTATTCGAAGAGTTCTTTAGCCTCAAAGACACCTCTGCCCGCTACCTGTCAACGGTAGCGACGCTGGTGCTGCCTGCAATCCTTGTCCTGATAACGCTAAAAGACCCGGCCGGCAACCCCATACCCGCCTGGAAGGCGATTTGGCCGGTCTTTGGCGCAACTAACCAGCTGCTGGCGGGGCTGGTCCTGTTAGTCGTGGCGGTCTGGCTGAGAAAAACCGGCAGGAAAACCGGCTTTGTCCTCGGCCCAATGTTTTTTATGAATGTAGTAACGGTCTGGGCTTTGGTGCTGCTGCTGCTAAGGTATAGGTTTTCAGCAGTTGGGATTATTGCGGCTATATTGCTGCTGCTGGCGATAGTTTTGATTATTGAGGCCTGCAGAACGATTAAAAAAGTAATTTTTGCTTAAGGCGCCGCGGTTTATTTACCCATGCCTGGCGGGGTTTCGGCGGCAGGCAAAGGCATCAGCTTAAATCGAGCGGTAACCGGCTGCTGGTTCAGCCTGATATCGTCTTTGCGGAGATATTCATCGGGGAAGTTGTAAATAAGATTTCTTCTTAGAGGCTCAGTGGCTCCGGCGTCCTCATCGTCAATTTCCAAGGTGACCTGATAAGGCATTTTTTCGTAGGCTCGTTTTGCATCTGCGGTGGCCCTGATGGTAATAGTACGTATCACTTCGTCGAGATTGTCTACCACGACCTTGTATTTTCCCTGGATGTTGGGACTTAAGGAAAATCTCAATCTTGCAGTTGTTATAGTATAGTCGGCGAGCAGGTCTTCCTCGGGCGGCATTGTGATTTTCACGGTCCTTTGCAGCTCTCTGATTTGTCCTGCAGCCGGCTCGATGAAAGGAGTTTTTTCAACAGCCGACAATCTGGCCTGGTCGATTTCCCTGCGAGTCAATTGAACGTTTGCGATGAGCTTTTCACCGCTCCAATCTTCCGGCACAAACATCTCGAGCTGTTTGGGCTCAACGGCTGCAGCTTTTATAGTGTTCTGTGTTTCGTCGACACACCTTATAGTCAGCGGTTTTTTAACAAGCCCAACAACCTTTACCGAGAGCGTCTGCGGCTCGCAGGACTCGACCGTGAGGCCAAGCCGTTTTATCTGGTCGCTTTGTCTGAGGAAAGTCAGCAGGGGCAGGGTGTATTCGCCAGGGCTTGCGATTGTTTCGGTCTGCCCTGGATCTAAAAAGAATTCAAGAACAAGCGAGCCATCTTTTAGTTTTCGCTTTACATCGGCAATCCTCGACGCCGGACCCTTAAGAACCATTTTCTCGATAAAGGCAGATGATTTGTCGCTGAAACTTACCCAGAGGCTGGGATTGGTGGATTTGGCAGTTATATTAACGCTGGAGACAGAAAATACTTCATCCAAGGCCAGGTCTGCCCAGACCCAGATCAAGACTGTTATAAAAACAACAACCAGTATTTTGCCGTATTTGACTTTTTTTACCATTTTGACGAGTTACCAAAGGCAATAAAAGGTGTTTGGTGTCCTTATGGACAGGTACTATACAAAGTCTTCACGTTTTCGGTTATTGCTTTTCTTCGACAATCCCCAGAACCTCTCAACAATCGGGACCATTTCGTCCATCGTGCTGATTAAGTGCTTTCTTAGCTGAGACTCGCTGATTTTTCTGGTCAGCAATCCATTCTGTGCAAGTGAGATGGTTCCGGTTTCCTCGCTTACTACTAAGCAGATAGCGTCCGAGCCTGTGGTTATGCCGATGGCAGCTCGGTGCCGGGAGCCGAGTTCAACGCCATTTATGCTGCCTGCTTCAGCCAACGGCAACTGCACTCCGGCAGCCACTGCTCTGTCACCCCGGATTATAACGGCCATGTCATGAAGCGCGGTGCCGGGGTGAAAAATGGTCTTGAGTAATTCGGATGTAACCCTTGCGTCGATTTCGACGCCGGTTTCTATAAATTCTCCCAGCGCCACTCGCTTCTCAATAACAATAATGGCGCCGGTTTTGGCGGCGGCAAGCTCAGTTACGGCGGTAATTATCTCTTCTGCGGTTCTTGATAGCAGATGGGATGAGCTTGTCAGGAAGCTGGTGCGTCCTATTCGTATAAGAGCTCCTCTAATTTCCGGCTGAAAGGCGGTGACGGCAATAATCAAGACGGCAACTAAAAAGCCGTTGTAGAGATACTGCAGGCGTTCGAAGGCAAACCGCCCGACGACCAACTTTAAGATGAGAAAACCTGCGATGAGGATGAGAATAACGCCGTGGAACAACTTTTCTCCACGAGTTCCTTCAAGAAAGTCGACGGCCCAATAAACTACCAGGCCGATAAGAAACAGCTCAATAGCAACTACCCACCAATCATACCTCCCCACGCGGATGAAATAATCGATGAGCGTTTTCACAAATCAAATCCCTTTGCAGGTTCCCAAACGCGGTAAAAGGCGTTTGGGTTTCCTTGTCCGTGCAACTGCTAATCACCGATGTCTGGGGATATCCTTTTGTCGGTGAGCGTGCTTGGTTTATCGATGAGCAAAGTCTTGTCGATGTCGGACATCAAATTCTGCTGGTTAACAGTAAGGTTGCGCAGATGCCTTCTATGACCCTCAGCTGCAGTTTCGCCCGGCTGCTCAATAAGGGAGCAGCCGCCAAGCCAGAAAACCAGAATACACAAAAGAACCGCCAATAGCAAAAAAGATGCGCGTTTGGCGCCCCCGACGACACCCAAAATCGTCCAAACAAAAGAGTTTTTCATTGTCCTTTCCTTTTGAAATTCAATAACCCGGGCTTACTTTCCAGCCGAGGTTATTCTTAAGGCTCCCCCTCAGGGGGAACCCCCTTAACATCACCCAACCGGCAAATGCCCTTGCCTCCGAAGCTGTAACCATTATATCAGTCGGCAGAGGGGCTGTCAACGCAAAAAGTCAACCGGCTATGGCATTTTGGAGCAGACTGGTGAAAAAGTCTTTTTGTGCCTGTAAAATGGATTTTTTTCGGACGTGATGCCGCGTTTTCAATGCGAAACTAAACGACGGAGCCGGCAGAGAAAAAATGTTGGCTACTGAGACACTAGGGCACAAAGGAAGATTGGCCACGAATTGACACGAAGAGCGTGAGGGAAATCAGGTAATCAGGTAGCAGAACATCAGGAGGAGGGGTACCAGGGAATTAGGGGATTAGGTGATTAGAGAATTAGGTAATTGGTGAGAGGGAAAAGAAAAATCTGGGAGGTTTAAGCTCCCAGCTTTTTGGTTTTATCATTAGTGCCAGGTTGTTTGTCCGAGCCAATCTTCAACAAGCAAGGCAAGGTCATCTATATCAATCAAGCCATCTCGATTGAGGTCGCCCGGCTGCTGGTCGGCAGAATTGAGCCAGTCGGCTGCCTGGAAGGCATAATCTTTCAGGTCAACAAGGCCATCGTTGGTTAAATCGCCCAGCATAGCCCAATCGTACGGCGACATAGAAGCCTCGGCAGTGCCGCCGTAGGCGCCCATATCGATGCGAAGATTTTGGCCCCAGATATTGTCTGGGTCATCCGGAACAGAAAGCAGCTCATCACCAAGCGGTGAGCCGGGATTGCCAGCGTCGATACACCTGCTTGTTATATCATCATAATCCCATCGGCCTCGTGCACTATCCCACCGCCAGCCTTGGCTCTTTAAATGATAGTCACCATCTACCCAAAAAACATCGTTCGGCTCCTCAGGTGTGCCGTTGTCATTCCAGTAACCTAGCACAACAAAACAAGGGTCGGAATCTATATTCCCAACACCTCCACCTGACCATCCCTGAATGCAGCAATAACTGGGGTTCATAGAAGAAGATAGCTGGGAATTAACATCTGCGATATTTTCCCAAATAATACAGTTGCTGAGGGCACTGTTGTAACATTTGCAAACAGCACCACCCTCGTGTCGAGCCGAGTTACCGACTATTGTACAGTTGGAAATCGCACGTGGGAAGGCTAACCAAAATCCGCCGCCATACGAAGCTGAGTTACCTGAAACGAGGCAATTGCTCATTGCACCTTCAAAGTAGGATACCCCGCCACCATGGTCGGCTGAGTTCTTACTAATGACACAGTCACTAATTATATCACACACACTCAGCCCCCCACCAATAGAGGCTGTATTGCCAGTTATCGTGCAATTGATAACCTGCGCACACAGGAAAAGCCCTCCACCCTCACCTGCGGTATTGTTGCTAATTATGCAGTCTCTAATAACCCCATCACTGCCACTTATACCGCCACCAAGAAACGCTGAGTTGCCCGTAATGAAACACTTGGTGATGGTCGGACTGCCAGAGACGCATATTCCGCCGCCGCCACCGCTGCTCATGTGTCCGTTTGTGATAGTAAGACCGCTTAGAACGGAATTTGCATCTTCACCACTGTAGAAACAGAAGCCTCTGTGTGGCTCGGCTTCACTCCCATCACAATCGATGATTGTTGCAGCGACGATGTTTGGGTCGTTTGGGGCCGTGCTACGAACAGTGATGGCTTTGCCGAGAAAGTCTATATCTCGGTTTCCAGAGCCGGTATAGGTGCCGGGGGCAACGATAACGGCATCGCCATCAACAGCGGCATCAATGGCTGATTGGATGGTGGGATACTGGCTCGGCACAAGCAATTCATTGGCCAGAGAGGTGCTGCAGAAGGCCAAAAACGCTGAGATTACGATGATTTTCGCTGTTGGCTTCATTCTCCATCTCCTTCGAATAATGGCCGTTAAGGTTGGCCTATTTATTATAAATGACTGACTCCTCATTAACCGCTGCTGTGTTCTGTAATATTATAACATATTTTACCCTTCCCCCGCGGCTAAAAATCAAGAGAAGAATGCTAATTTCCATTATTATAAGATGCGCAAAAGAGGGTTTCTGTTCCGTTAATTTTTGTTTTGGCGATTATTTCTTACAGGAGGCGAACTGTTAACTCCTTGCGCATTATACCATTAAGGTAATCGTAAAGCAAGATGAATGTTCTCCATAGTCCCGTTAGAGAGACGGTAGAAAAAGTCTCTAACGGCCTTGACGCGGGGGGTAAAAATGGGTAAGCTCCACCAAAAGCGGCAAATATCGAATACGTGAATTTCGAATTGGAATAATGAAAGGACGTGAGATGCTTACAACGATTATCGATGTAAGGGCAAGGGAAATACTCGACAGCCGCGGCAACCCGACTGTTGAAGTTGATGTATTGTTAGATGACGGCTCCTTTGGACGGGCGGCGGTGCCATCGGGAGCGAGCACGGGAGCATACGAGGCGATAGAGCTTCGCGATACGAAGGCCAAACGGTATATGGGTAAAGGCGTTGCCGGGGCTGTGAAGAACGTCAACGAAATAATTGCGCCAGAGGTTTTGGGGGTGGACGCCGCACAGCAGGAGGAGCTTGATGCGCTGATGATTGAACTGGACGGGACGGCGAATAAAAGCAAGCTCGGCGCAAATGCGATATTAGGCGTTTCGTTAGCGGCGGCCCAGGCGGCGGCGGAATCGGCAGGACTGCCCTTGTACAGGTATTTAGGCGGGTGCAATGCCAATATCCTGCCGGTGCCGATGATGAATATCCTCAACGGCGGAAAGCACGCAGACAATAACGTCGATTTCCAGGAATTTATGGTTATGCCTGTGGGAGCGGAAAGTTTTCCGGAGGCGCTGCGGATGGGGGCCGAAGTGTTCCATACGCTCAAAGGCGTGCTCAAGAGCAAAGGATATAACACCTCTGTCGGTGATGAAGGCGGGTTTGCACCGTCGCTGAAGACAAACAATGAGGCAATCGAGGTTATCCTCGAAGCAATCAAAAAGGCAGGATATAAAGCAGGAAAGCAAATTGCTATTGCACTTGACCCTGCGGCGAATGAGATGTGGGACAGCCAGACAAAGAAATACAAATTTTTCAAGTCTGACCCGAAGAAAAAAATATCCAGCGATGCACTAATTGACCACTGGGCGAAGTGGGTTGATAAATATCCTATTATTTCGATTGAGGATGGCCTATCTGAGGACGACTGGGCCGGCTGGACAAAATTAAACAAGAGAATCGGCGATAAAATTCAGTTGGTCGGTGACGATTTGTTCGTAACCAATACCGAGCGTCTTGCCAAAGGCATAAAGTTAGGCTGTGCCAATTCGATATTGATAAAGCTCAACCAGATAGGCACGCTGACAGAGACGTTCGAAGCAATCAATATGGCCCGCAGGGCCGGCTGGACGGCGGTGATAAGTCACCGCAGCGGCGAAACGGAAGATACCACAATTGCCGATTTGGCTGTTGCCACAGGTGTCGGGCAAATCAAGACAGGCTCACTATGCAGGACGGACAGAATCTGTAAGTACAATCAGCTTCTGAGGATTAACGAGGACCTTGGCCCAGCGGCACGATACGCCGGCAATTTCGCTGTGCGTCGTGCGTGATGCGTATTGCGTCGTGCTCCGGCAGGCTCCGCCCTGACGAGAAAAAAGAGGTACGCAATACGCTAAATATGATATACGCAATACGATATACGCAATGCGCAATACGATACTGCGAACGCTTTTGTTTGTTGTTTTTTTCAGCATCGGCACAGCGGCGCTGGCGGGAGCTATCCTCCGTGACGATTTGCTTCGGTACTATCGAAACAAGCAGCTTTTAAGGTCAGCGGAAGAATCCTTAAGTCGGCTGGAATCCCTTAATGCCGATTACGATGCGCTGCTGAAGCAGCTGGAAGAAAATCCCAGCCTTCTCGAACGCATTGCTCCTGCCACCCTCGGCACGGAACCTGCCGATGCGAACACCGTTTACCCTAAAGTGACGGCTGAGCAATTAGATGCCGCCCGCAAAGTTTTGGCGGAAGATTTGGAACAACAACCATCCAGAGCAGAAATGCCCGACTGGATTGCCCGATGCAGCGAACCATCCAAGCGAATAATTCTTTTTTTAGCGGGCGCTCTTTTAATTCTTATTTCGTTTATATGTTTCGGCCCGGCCAAACAGAGCCCCTGCGAACAATAACCGTTACTTAAACTGATAACAGGGAGGTGTAACAAGCTTTAATTGAAAATTTCTTGCGATTTTCCGGGAATTTATCGAACCATTTTGCAGCAGAGGCGTAAGTAATAATAAATAAAAGAAATCATTTTTTCTCCTCCTCAAAAATATTATGGCGGCAGCACCGAGGGAATCGGTGCTGCCGTCGGCTTTTTATGGTTTTTTGAACAGATAAAACGGCATTTGGTTAGCCAGAGATGCTCTCTTCAAGGCGGGCGAGCACGGTTCTGGCTTTTGAGATTTTGTTTCCGACGGGACTATTCCAGTGTAATTCCACATTTCGCCGGATTTGCTCTTCGACGTTTTTGCAGGCCAAAAGCACAGTGGCGTGATTTTTATTACCCATACACCTGCCTATCTCTGAGGACGACATCCTGGTATGCTTTCTGGCTAAATACATGCTGAAATGCCTGGCCAGCGTTATGGTCCTGTCTTTCTTGGAGGAGTGTATGTTGGCCGGCGTAATTCCGAAATAGGTTGCAACGGCCGATTCAATATCTGATATGTGGACAATCGGGTCACATCTTTCGAGGTGCTCAGCGAGAACCTCTTTGGCCATATACAGGTTGATTTTTTGATTTTGCAGTGAGGCAAAGGCGATTAATTTCAGCAGAGCGCCTTCGAGCTCCCGCACATTGGTCCTCAGATTTTCGGCGATATATTCTATTACGCTCTCAGGGACGTGCTTTCGCATAGCTTGTGTGTATTGTTTGCAGATTTGGCAGCGTGTCTGGAAATCCGGCGTCTCAATCTTTACGACCATCCCCGAGACGAAACGGCTGACCAATTTTTCGGAGAGCTGCCCTATCGTTTTGGGATGTGCGTCAGAAGCGAGGACTACCTGTTTTCCTGCCAAATCGATTGTATTGAAGGTATGCAGGAATTCCTCCTGCGTTGAAGGCTTGCTGGCCAAGAAGTGAATGTCGTCGATAGCCAACAAATCCGTTTGTCGCATGCGGCATCTAAAAGCCTCCAGTCTTTTTGTCTTCAAGGCCAGCACGAACTGATTGGCAAAATCTTCCGCTGACAGATACAGCCAATTAGTTTGAGGGCGGTCTCTGCCCACCGCGTTGCATATCCCTTGCAGCAGATGAGTTTTTCCGACCCCGTATCCTCCGTGAATAAACAGCGGATTGAAAGGACTTTGTTGCTCTCTGATGACCGCTTTTGCGGCGTTGTAGGCCAGTTCGTTCGACGAGCCGACAACGAATGTATCCAGAGTTAATTTCAGCCGGTTCCCTGAAGGCGGTTGTATTCCGGCCTTCCTGCTGCGGGTTCGATTCTGAGTCTTCTCCACCAGTTGTGCCTGCGAATCCAGTTGTGTCCGCCTCTGGTGGCCGGAAAGCTCAGGGTCGATGGTAAAGGTAATCTTTCGCTCGGCCCCGGTAACCGCCCGAACTGCCTGGCTGATTTCGTTTGAAAAATGATTTTCAATCCAGCTTGCTATGAAAAGGTTCGGGACACCTATTTTTAAATATCCGTCGGTCAGTGTCAGTTTTGTTGAATTCTTAAACCAGATGCTAAACTTTTGCGGTCCCACCTTCTCGGCAAGGGCCTCGTTAACAGCACTGGTCTCATCCATGATTGTGCTTTGCATAATACTCTCCTCGTCAAGGGTATCTTACTCTTTAGCTGTAACCAAATCCATCAGTAGTTATTATTGGGCGGCGAAAGAACAAATCAATCCCCTTTTTAAGAATTTCTTTTCCACTTAATAGAGGTTACTGTCAGCATTGATTTTGCGCACAAAAAAAATTATTTTCGAACAGGTTTTGCACATCGTAAGTTGGTTTTGTGGAAAAGCTGTGGATTGAGTTTCCTTTTTTGTATTTCGTATGTCGGATTAGACATAGCGTCCCGACGAGGCCGTCTTTGGCATACAGGACACGAACGCCGCACGACGACGCTATTTCCCTGTGATGATTGCCACGTAGCCGCCATCGTGGTCAAAACCTTGAACTGATGGCAGGGTCAGTCGTTCAAATTCGAGTTCAAAATCAGGGTTTTTCTGTAAGAAATCTCTTATAAGCTCGCTGTTTTCGCACCTTTGGATACTACAGGTGCTGTAGCAGATTTTTCCTTCCGGTTTTATCATTGATGCTGCGGTTTTTAGCAGCCCGCCTTGTATTTTAGTAAGCTCTTTTATTGCCTTTGGCTTTATTCTATAGCGGGCCTCGATGCGTTTTGCCAATACGCCGGTATTCGAGCACGGCACATCCAGCAGGATGCAGTCAAAGGGGGCGATTTGGGCGGTGGCCTTTTCGAGATTTTCATAAGGTGCAATTTTGATACTTTTTATGCCGAGCCGGGTGGTGTTTTCCCTGACTTTTTTCAGCCGCTCGCCGTCGATGTCGGTTGCGATAATCTTTGCTTTATCAGCGGCCAGTTCAGCCAATTGCGTTGTCTTTGTGCCTGGGGCGGCGCAGAGGTCGAGGATTGTCCATTGGGGCTTCGGCTGAAGAAGTCGCAGCGGCTGGGCAGCAGAAATGTCCTGAATGCTAAATAAGCCTTCTGCAAAGCCGGGCAGCTCCGTTACCGCTCGCGGGCTTTTGACTTCTATCATTTCTTCATCACAAACTATTTCAAGGTCGATACCCTCTCTGTGAAGGGAATCAGCTAATGCTTGGATTGTTGTTTTCAGGGTATTGGGCCTGATGTAAATACTGGGCTTTCGATTGCTTGCAAAGCAGATTTGTCGAGTAAGTTCTGCACCATATTCGTCAAGCCAATTGCTTATTAGCCATTTTGGCAGTGAGAAAGCGGCGCTGAGGAAATCTGCCGGCGAATCTTTTGGGTTTGGCAAAATATCGGTGTCAAATTCACAGCCGCTCGAAGATGTTTGCGGTAAGGTTCTTTGCGTGTTGGCCCGGGAAAGCGGGATTTGGCGATTTTGTATATGCCTTGTGATTTGGCGCAGGACAGCATTAACAAAGGCGGCCTGCTTTTTGCCTGCTCCGCCTTTGGCATTTTCGACCGCTTCGTTGACGATTGCGTACTCTGCGGTCGCCGGTGAATAAATAAGCTCATAAGCGCCGACGCGAATAACATTTAGTACCTTAGCCGGTATCCGCTCAATAGGACAATCCGCTAATTTGGTAACCACCATGTCGATTGTCTTGCGGTTTCTCACACAGCCGAAAACAATATCGGTTGCCCGCTGCTTTTCCTCAGCCTGTGCTAATAATTTGTCCAGTATCGGCCCGACGTAATTACCGGTTGAATCAAACTGATTCAGGACTGTAACTGCTATATTCCGCGCGGTCTTTATTTTTTGGTCTGCCATTTTATTAATCCTTGTTTTCGATAGTATATCATAACAGAACGTACAAGATTGGGGAAATAGACTATGCCCAATTTGAGATCTCCGCGTGTTCGGCGGTTATTCTTCATTCTGAATTCTTAATTCTAAATTTCCTTTTTTCGACAGGCCTGTTATAATTCTATCCATGGCGGAAATTAAGCAACAACTTATTACGTTAGTATTGGGAAGGGTTTCACAGGAACTGTCCGGAGAAGTGTTTAATCCGGCGATTATTAAGAGCTCTCCCGTGTATTACAAGACTGCTGTACCCAGACAGGTAATCGTAGGGCAGGAAAATTTTACCATCGCCGGGAAAAACGTGACATTCCATCTGCGGGGTTACCAGCCTGACGTGCTTTTAATCCAGACGACAATAGAAGTAGAAGATATATTCCATAAGGCCATCTTCTCTCTGGAAAGGCAATCCTATGAGCACTCATACCGCATTCTGAAAGAGTACGGCGGCGACAGCCTGTTCAGCGAAGAGTACTCGGTCTTTGCAGTCACCAATTACCAGGGAGAGCCTGAACAATTTATGCGGCATAGTGACATCATTGCCTCGCTTTTGAAATCAGAAGAGCTGCTGGCACTTGACCCGCAGGAGGTGCAATATACCTTAGGCAGCAAGATAAAATACAGCGATAATGATTTGTCGATAATCGACTGGGACGGCGCGTTTCTTTTCGACTCCAACGGCGATATCGAAGAAGATTTGGAACTGCTGACGCTTGCGAACCTGCAGCTTCTGCGATGTCGAATTCTCGACCATCAGCTTGACAGCAGACTATCCAGAATGGTTGAGCTGATACACAATATCCCTGCCGGCAAAGTGTCTCTCCGCAGCACAGACTTGGCGCAAAAACTAAAAGAGACCATAGAGATACGAATGGTTTCCATTTCGGAACTGCAGCGGCTGGAACGCGATATAAAACTCATTGGTGACTGGTACTCTGCCCGGTTTTATGAATTAGCTGCAGCAAAATTCAAAATCGACGACTGGAGAAAAACCATTCGCAGCAAACTCGAATCGCTGGAGGACACTTATTCGCTGGTTGTTGAGAACTTCACGGTCTCAGCCAAACATCGTGCCGAATGGGTGCAGATCGTCCTGTTCTTTATTCTGCAACTCGGCTGGTTTGTTCTCCTTATTATCGAACTTCTGCACTTTATCAGAGGAATGTAATGATTAACGGCATTTGGGATTTTAACAACCAATAACTAACAACTATCCGGTTTAATAAACATATCGCCGGGACGTGTTTGTCGGCCGTTAATAAAATCCTTGAAGTCCATAAGGCCGGAGCCGTCCGGCTTGATTTTTACAATCTTCAAGGCATCTTCGCCGCAGATGACGTTTAGATTTTCGTCGAGCGTTCCCGGCTGCAGGTGAGCGGGGTTTGAGGTCCGGACTACTCGGGCCATTGCTATGGTTACCCGCAGAGACTTTGCGGTTTTTTTTGAGGTATAAGTCGCCGAGGCGCCGGGCCAGGACCAAAAACCGCGAATTTTTCTTTGAAGAAGTTCTGCCGACTCAGCAAAATCTAAAGCACCATCTGATTTTTTTAGCTTGGGCGCTAACGTTGCTTTTGAATGGTCTTGCGTTGTGTAAATTACGGAACCTTCCGCTATTTTATCAATAGTTTCCAATAGTAATGGCGCTGCCAATTTTGCCAGCCGGTCGTGAAGCTGTTCTGCTGTTTCGTCAGCGAGGATTTCGGTTTTTGCCTGGGCCAGAATAAGTCCGGCGTCCATTTTTTCGGCCAGCGTGATTATACTGATGCCGGTTTCTGTTTCGCCGTTGATTATCGCCCAGTTTATCGGCGCAGCTCCGCGGTATTTCGGCAGCAGAGAGGCGTGGACATTTATAGCACCTTTGGGCGGCAGTTTTATCAATTCATTGCCGATTTTCTGGCCGAACGCAATTACCACAATCAAATCCGGCTGCAGGGCAGCTATTCTTTCGATTGTCGAAGTGGTATTTACGTCCTCTGTTTCTATAAAAGGCACTGAACGGGTCTTTGCCCAGTCGGCAACCGGCGTGGGTGTTGGTTTTCTGCCTCTTCCAGCCTGACGGGGCGGCTGCGTGACAATGAAATCCAGGCTGCGGCTTGATTGCGCCAGAGCATTCAGGCATTCAAGACCAAATTCACCGCTGCCAAGATACACTATCCTCATTTTTGATTTACGATTTTCGATTTACGATTTGTGGTCCTAAAATTTCCGTCGTAAATCTAAAGTTATTATCCCTCGTGTTCCTCTTCGAGTTTTTTAAGTTGTTTTCGATGTGCGATTTTTGCTACCTGGCCCATTCGATTTACTATAGTCGTTCCCTCGATGTGGTCAAACTCGTGCTGTAAAGCCCTTGCATAAAGTCCTTCAGCTTCTTCAGTAAATTCATTGCCATCGAGGCCGGTAGCAGTAACGGTGCATTTTTTGTATCTTCGAATCTTTGTACGGACGCCCGGCACCGACAGGCACCCTTCCTCTATTGTGTCGAACTCTCCGGCTGGGATAACGGCTGGGTTTATATAGACCTTGACGTTTTCTCTTGTTCCGCCGAGCGATATGATAAACAATCGCAGCGGCACACCGGCCTGCGGTGCCGCCAGGCCGACGCCTTTATTTTCCAGCATAATGTCTGTCATCTTTTGGACGAACTGCCGGATATTGTCGTCGATTTTTTCAACCAGCCGTGCCCGCCCGGCCAAAACCTCAGCCGGGTAATGTGTTATACGACATCTCTGGACATCTGCCATTTCTTGTCTCTTTATTTTGCAGCTCGTGTTTAGGTTAGATATTCGGCACTTGCTATTTACACTTCATGCTTGTTATCATCGAACTCGTCGCCTTCGAATATATTGCCGAGGTAGTGTTTTTTGACGGTTTGATTGCGGACAATCTCGGCAGGCGTTCCGGCCCCGATTACCTTGCCGTGGTCAATTATATATGCCTTATCGACCACTTCGAGCGTTCTCTCAACATTGTGGTCGGTAATAAGCAGGCTTACTCCGGAGGCAACGAGTCGGCGGATTTCGTGCTGCAAATCTTCAACGGCAATAGGGTCAACGCCGCTGAACGGCTCATCCAAAAGAATCAGCGAAGGGTCTGTTACCATAGCACGGGCGATTTCGAGTTTTCTGCGCTCGCCGCCGGATAAGAATCTGCCCTGGCTTTGGGCGACCTCGGTTAGTGCAAAATGCTCAATGAGCATATCGGCTTTGCGGTCGCGTTCAGCCCTGGTGATGGACATAGTTTCCAGAATTGCATAGAGGTTGTCCCGGACGCTGAGACGCTGAAAGATGCTCGGCTCCTGTGAAAGATAGCCGATGCCAAGTCGGGCCCGTTTGTACATCGGCAGTTTCGTGATATCCATGCCTTCGAAGACCACCGCGCCACTGTTCGGGACAATCATACCCATAATCATTCTAAAGGTGGTGGTTTTGCCGGCGCCGTTGCGGCCCAGAAGCCCGACAATACTGCGATGGGCGATGGTAATGGATATCTTGTTGACAACAGCCCGGCCGGAATATTCCTTTACCAGCTCACAAGTTTCAAGAAGAGTCATATCTCTACCACAGGTATCTGCCATTTTTTGTGCCTCGTATATCATAAGCGGTATTATAACAATACCGGCGACCAAAGCAAACAAATAGCGTATGGTAATAATCTGCAGCGTATCGCATAAGAGTTTTCGGACTCCGCAGAAATATTGCAAAATATCCGTTTCTCCAAAGCTGATAAATATTCTGGCGTTTCCGGGACATTTTTGCTATATAGGCATTTTCTGCACAGTATGGAGTTTGTATTTGTTCGTTGGAGCAGCGTATGTTTGCGGTTATAAGCGATGTACATTCAAACCTGGAAGCTCTGACCACGGTTCTGACTGACATCGAAAAACGCGGTATCGAGACGATTTATTGTCTTGGCGATGTGGTCGGCTACGGGCCAAACCCCGGGGAATGTCTGGACCTGATTATCGAAAAGACCAAATGGACTGTTCTGGGCAACCACGATTATGCGGTCTTTTACGAGCCGACAAACTTCAATTACGGCGCGGAGCAGGCAAGCTTCTGGACCCGCTTTAGTTTGGAAGATGAGCAGCAGGCGGCCAAGCGTAACAGACGCTGGAGCTTTTTGGGCGAGCTGCCGATGCGGCGAACACTCAAAGCAAAACTGGGAACAATCTCGGCAGTAATAGATTTCATTCACGCAAGCCCCAGAAAACCGATTAATGAATACATCTTTCCGGATGATGTTTATACCAATCCAATAAAGGTTCGTGTTCTTTTTGAGCGCGTCAAGCATATCTGCTTTGTGGGGCATACGCATCTGCCGGGCGTGTTTCTCGACGAGCCGGATTTCTATCTGCCTGACGAGCTGGGCAATGTCTATCCGATTATCGATAAGGAAAAAGCAATTATAAATATCGGCTCAGTCGGCCAGCCGAGAGACGAGGACAATCGTGCGAGTTACGTATATGTTGAGGATAATGAGGTGAACTTTGTCCGGCTGGAATACGATTTCGAAACCACCGCGAAGAAAATAATGGCAATCGAGAAATTAGACAACTTTCACGCCGAACGGCTGCGGGAAGGAAGATAAGGGAATTGATTATTGATAATTGATTATCGATTATTGGAAACACGTAACCGCCCAGATACATCGGGGAAACACGATACATATTGATTATGAGAATTGCTTTAATATTAGTTACAGCCAGCTTTTGTTTGTTCAGCGGGTGGCTTGTCTGTCCTGCCTGCGGCAGTGATGCCAATAGTCCTGAAGAAACGCCGCAACTTATAGCGGCTGATACGGTCCATTTCGATGCGGTGGGAGGTCCTTCTACAACGGTTACGCTCGGTTCAATTAATCGAGCCAGCGGCTTTAAGTTCGAGCTGGAACTGACCAGCAAGGGCGCAGCCATCAACAAGGCCGCCCTTAGCGAATTCAATGACCGTGATTATAAAAACCCTCGGCCATTAGTAATTCTTTCGCCGGCAAAACTGCCTGATGACGGTGGTGAAGTTTTGTCGATGGCGAATAAAGAATTTGTATTCGTTCAGCAGCAGTTGCTACTACCTTTAGACAAACTTCACTGGCAAACTTTCGATGTCGAGACCCTGCAGGACGGCTCCCAAACAGCCCGCTTCGAGGCGACTATAAAAGTTGAGGACACTGGTTCGCCGGTGATAAAACTGATTAAGACCTATAAGGTTATTCCGAACAGCTATCTTCTGGATTGCGAACTTACAATTGAGAATCTCACCTCCACAGAGCAAAAAGTGCGGTTTAATTTGACGGGACCGGTAGGAATAGGTCAAGAAGACATCAGCAGGGACGACAAAAAAGTGGTGGCCGGCTTTGGAGATTCGCAAGGCCGTGTAACCACTGCAAGAGTTGATGCCAAAAAGCTCAGCAGGGCAAAAAGCCTTGACGACAGACGGCTGACAAAAGGCAGTGCAGATTTCCTCTGGGTCGCTGCGGTCAATAAATATTTTGCCGCCATACTTGTACCTGTTCCGGATAAAAGCAAGGATTTCTGCGACTGGATAACAGACAAAGCAGGGTGGTTCTACAATCCCGATGGACAGCCCGATACCGGCGATGAGACCGTGGGGGTCGAGTTGAAAATTGCGTCAAGCCAATTGGCAGCCGCCGGTCAGGCCGACAGCACAAAAACGTATAATTTCCAGCTTTATCTGGGACCGAAGGATAAAAGCCTGTTTGATAAAAATGAGCTGTATAGCAAGCTGGGCTTTTTCCAGACGATAGATTTTATGACCTGCTGCTGCCCGGCGAATATTATAAGCCCTCTGGCTTTTGGGATATTAGCAATTATGAAATGGATGTACGTCTTTATCCCTAATTACGGCGTTGTTATTATCATATTGGTGTTCCTGATGCGTCTTGCTATGCATCCGATTACCAAAAAAAGCCAGGTCTCGATGAACAAGATGACAAAGCTTGCTCCAATGGCCGAAGAAATAAAGAAAAAATACGCCAACAACAAGGCCGAGCTGAACAAACAATTGATGGCCCTTTACAAAGAGCAGGGTGCCTCGCCGATTATGGGTATGCTACCGATGTTTGTGCAGATGCCCATCTGGGTTGCATTGTGGAGTGCGGTGTATACCAGCATTGACCTGCGCGGGGCGGCGTTTTTGCCATTTTGGATTACCGACCTTTCGGCGCCGGATGCGCTGGTCAGGTTTTCAACGGTGACAGTACCGCTGCTGGGCTGGAAGGTCAATGCGTTCAACCTTTTGCCGATTTTGATGGGTGTGGCATTTTATCTACAGCAGAAACTGACTCCTCAACAGGCAGCGGCAAATCCCCAAGTCGCTCAGCAGCAGAAAATGATGATGATTATGATGCCGTTACTGTTTCCGCTGATGTTGTACACGGCCCCCTCAGGAGTCAATCTTTACATCATGGCCAGCACCTTTGCCGGGGTCATTGAGCAGTACGTTATCAAAAAGCACATTCGCGAGAAGGAAGAGGCCGAATCAAAAGGCTTAGTTGCCGCAACGAGCAAAACCGGCGGTAAAGTCAAAAAGAAAAAGCCTAAACCGTTCTTTAGAACCTAAAAGTTAAAAATGGTTAATTGGTGAGTGGTCAATTAACCAATTAACCATTTGCTTTTTAAGCTTTTGAGGGATGCGAAATACGATATATGATATACGAGACACTATCGTGGTTGTCAGCTCTCCGACCTCAGGAGGGAGGGTGATTGTTCGTATATCCGGCCCCGACACAATCAAGAAAATAAATCAGATTTTCAGGCCGATGATTGACGCCGAACGAGGGACAAGGGGCGGGGGACGATGGACGAAGGATGAGAGACGAGAGACGAGATTAATATCCGGCAAGGTAGCCATCGAGGAGGAACTTGAAATTGATGCGCTACTATATCTTTTTCTGGCACCTAATTCTTATACAGGTGATGATGTTGCCGAGTTTCATATTTATACGAACGCCGCTGTTACAGAGGCTCTGATATGCAATCTGCTTGGCAGAGGTGTTCGTCTGGCCGGGCCCGGCGAATTTACCGCAAGGGCGTATCTTAATGGTAAAATCGACCTGGCCCAGGCTGAAGCGGTGAATGAAATCATCATCAGCTCCAATAGATTTCAATTAGCCGCAGCCGAGAAGCTTCTTAGCGGCAAGCTGGCTGAAACAACAGAAAAAATCCGTTCGGAGCTGATGGATTGTCTCAGTCTCATCGAAGCAGGATTGGATTTCAGCGGCGAAGATATCGAATTTATAACCCAGGCGGAAGCGGTTCAAAGACTCTCTGTTGTAAAAAGCGAGCTTGAGCGGCTGCTGTCCGACAGTATCGGTTGTGAATCGACGCTTGATTTACCGGCTGTGGGAATCGCAGGTGTGCCTAATGCCGGCAAAAGCAGTCTGCTCAATAAACTGGCGGGCTACGAAAGAAGCATCGTATCGGCGCATCGCAAAACCACCAGAGATGTCTTAACCAGCCTGCTGACATTGAGGCATTGCCGGTGCGTGATGTTCGATTGTGCAGGACTAACTCGATGCTCGATGCTGGATACTCGATTCTCGATTCTTGATGAATTGGCACAGCGGGCAGCGGTCGAATCGCTGCAAAACAGTTCTATCGTTGTATTTTGTGTTGACATATCGAAGGCAGATTGGGCTGAGGATATTTCGATTCGCGGATTAATAAAGCCCGAAGCTCTGATACCGGCGGCGACAAAGTGTGATTTGCTCTGCGAAGATGTATTAACTAAGCGCCTTGCTGAATTGGACGAACTGTTTGGCGTGGATTTTATCGTAACAAGTGCAAAGGATGGCGCTGGTATAGAGCAGTTGAAAGATATGCTCGACGAGAGAATAATTGAACTGGCCTTCGGAAGCGGTAAGCGAGGGACGAGAGACGAGAGACGAGAGACGAGCTTGATTGCGCTTACCGCCCGGCACAAGCAGGCAGTCACAGAGGCGATTGAGAATATCGGCGAATCCATCAGCGAACTAAAGGCCGGCGAAACGGAAGTTGCCGCGATGCTGCTGCGGGCCGCTTACCAGAGCATCTCCGCCATTGAGCAGCAGCACGTAGATGAAGAGATTCTGGAAAGGATATTCTCCCGCTTCTGTATAGGCAAATAAAACTTGGAGATTCTTATCTCCTATACCCAATTCTTATTTGTCCTCAGCTTCGAACTCGGCGTCGATTACATCGTCGCCGCCTTTTCGTTTGACCTCGCCTTCCGGCGGCGGCGTTCGCCCGGCTCCGCCGGGGCCGGCTGAAGATGCCTGCTTCCTGGCTGCTTTTTCGTAAAGCACCTTGCCCAATTCGCCGCTGGCAGTGCCGAGGTTTTCAATGGCTTTTTTTATAGCATTGGCGTCTTCGCCTTTTATAGCTTCTTTCAAATTGTTGACTGCGCTTTCGATTTCGCCGCGGGTTTCGGCAGAGACCTTGTCGCCGTGCTCTTTGAGTGTCTTTTCCGTTGAGTAAATCAGCTGGTCGGCCTGGTTTTTCAGGTCAACCACCTCTCGCTTCTTCTTATCTTCCGCAGCGTGGGCCTCAGCCTCTCTGGTCATCTTTTTAACCTCTTGCTCGCTTAGCCCCGAGCTGGATTTAATCTCAATCGACTGCTGCTTGCCTGTGCCCAGGTCTTTAGCAGAGACGTTTAAGATGCCGTTGGCATCGATATCAAATGCAACCTCAATCTGCGGAATGCCTCGCGGAGCCGGTGGAATATCGGTCAGTTGAAACCTGCCCAGCGTGCGGTTGTCCCTGGCAAATTCCCTCTCGCCCTGCAGAACGTGGATGTCAACAGTAGTCTGATTATCTGCAGCAGTTGAGAAAATTTCTCTTTTACTGGTGGGTATTGTCGTGTTGCGATCGATCAGTCTTGTCATAACTCCGCCGAGGGTCTCGACGCCCAAAGAAAGCGGCGTTACGTCCAGAAGCAGAATATCCTTCACGCCGGAGTCGCCAGCTAAAACCGCCCCCTGAACGGCGGCGCCGAGCGCCACAACCTCATCGGGGTTAAGACTCTTGTTGGGCTCTTTCTTGAAGATGTCTTTGGCGATTTCATAAACCTTCGGAATCCTTGTTGACCCCCCGACAAGCAATACCTCGGCAATATCTTTGGGAGTGAGTTTGGCGTCCTCCATGGCCTTGTAGCATGGGCCTTTCAGTTTCTCCAAAATCGACTCAACCAGAGATTCGAGCTTGCTGCGAGTGATTGTAATCTGCATATGCTTGGGGCCCGAGGCATCCGCCGTGATAAACGGAAGGTTCACGGTAGCCTCCAGCTGTGTGCTCAGCTCGCATTTTGCCTTCTCGGCAGCCTCCTTGAGCCGCTGATGTGCCATCGGGTCCTTGCGAAGGTCGATGCCCTCGGTCTTTTTGAATTCATCAGCCAGATAATTTATCAGCACCGCATCAAGGTCATCACCGCCTAAGTGTGTGTCGCCGTTTGTGCTGAGGACCTCAAAGACGTTGTCACCGATATCGAGAATTGATATGTCGAACGTTCCGCCGCCAAAATCGAAGATAGCAACCTTTTCGTTCCTTTTTTTCTCCAGTCCGTAAGCCAGCGCCGCCGCCGTCGGCTCGTTGATAATCCGCTCGACTTTTAACCCTGCTATTTTGCCTGCGTCCTTTGTTGCCTGGCGCTGCGAGTCGTTAAAGTATGCGGGAACCGTGATAACGGCATTTTCAACCTTTTCGCCGAGATAGTCTTCTGCGGTCTTCTTCAAATCCTGCAGAATCATCGCCGAAATCTCAGGCGGCGTGTATTCCTTGCCGCGGATGCTGACTTTGACCAGCTCTTCCGGTCCGCCGGTGATTTTATAAGGGACAATCTTTTCCTCCTGGGAGACTTCTTTATGCCGCCGGCCCATAAAACGCTTGATTGAGAATACCGTGTTTTCCGGATTGGTTACCTGCTGATGCTTGGCGATTTGCCCAACTAACCGTTCGCCTTTATCGGTAAAACCTACCACAGAGGGAGTCAATCGGGAGCCGGAGGAGTTAATCAAGACCTTCGGCGAAGAACCTTCCATCACGGCAACTACCGAAAGTGTTGTTCCCAAATCTATTCCGATTATTTTATTAGTAGCCATATCAAAATTCCTTTCGTTTTTCTATGCCTGTTATATTAGCGTGCAGACGCATTACTGCAATTAAAATATGCAAAAGCCGTGCCATCTCCGGCACCGAGTCTGTTCATATTGCTTAAGCTGTTTGATTGCAAGGGCTTAAATTTTATCCCCGGCGTTTTTTAATTTCTGCTTTTCAGTTTATTGTGCCATTTTGGCAGATGAATAGAATATGGCGGATAGCGTTTAGTATATAGGGAAAGAACCATATACATGTATATATTATTCGCTAAACGCTGTGTGCTGTACGCTATCCGTTGAGTGCTGAGCGGATGATTTTGGCCCTGAGTATATCTCTGTGGGCGGCGTCGAGCGTTTTCCCGCAGTTTAATTGCAAATGTGCCGGCTGAGTGAGCATAAACAGCCGGTTTATGGTTGTAATGGAGAGCCTCCTGGGCTCATCAGCATTGCCGCTGGTGGCGCTAAGATTGCAAAGCTTCTTTATCGCAGGGGTTGAAACGCCCATACGTTCGTGCATATTGATGCCCATCCGCAAATGGCTTAGTAAAAATAACGCCTCCTGTGAACTTATCAAATGGGCGTTTCGCAGCAGCGCCATTGCCCGGGAGATTTTGTCGTCGAGGACGTCAGGCTCCTTCGAGAGCAGCTGGTTCCTCGCTGCATTTTCGTATTCGACAATTTCGGGAATGATAACGTTTTCAAATTGCGCAACGACATCAGCCTCTGAGACACCAAGCGTTACCTGATTTGAGAGCTGATAGAAATCACCTGCCGCCTCGGTGCCTTCGCCGAACAGGCCTCGCACGGCCAAATTCATATCCCTCGTGGCGCTTAAGAACTTCTCTATTTGGCCGGTCATCTTCAGCGCCGGCAAATGCAGCATCACCGAAACCCTTACACCCGTGCCCAGGTTGGTCGGACAGGCCGTCAGGTACCCATAGCAAGGGCTAAAGGCATAATCTATCCTTTGCTCTATCATATCGTCGATACGGTTTATCTGCTCAGCACACTGGGTTAGCTGCAGCCCGCCTTTTAGCATCTGAAGTCGCAGATGATCCTCTTCGTTAATCATAGCGGTGAAAAATTCTCGCTGGGCGATAACTGCCCCGCGGGGTCCTTTACCGAAGGCATGATGCCGGCTGATTAGATGCCTTTCCACCAGCAAATGTCTGTCCAGGACAGGGGTCTTGTCCACGCTGAGATAAAAGATTTCATCGCCGAGCTCCAGCGACATCAGGACATCTCTTAGCTTTTTGAGTATCTCGGATTTTTCAGCAACGGAGCAGCGGCTGAGGAATTTGTGTCCTGCTATGTTCCTGGCCAAACGAATCCGCGAAGATATAACAACCTCGGCCAGCGGCCCTGAGCCGTTAAACCATTCGTTTATGTCGCCACTTATATCAGTCAGCTTCATATCTAATATTTCGCCAGGGACCCCTGTTCTTGCTTTCGCAAGAAAGCACAGGGGTCGGATAAAGAGAACGCATTATTCCAGCTGGTTTATTTCGTCTCGCAATTTGGCGGCCAGCTCGTAATCTTCGCTTTGCACCGCTGCCTCCAGCTGTTGGCGCAGTGCCGTAAGCTTCATTTGCTTTTTTGCATCCTTCGGCATTTTCGAGGGGACCTTGCCGCAGTGGACCGTTTTGCCGTTGTGCG
>Ga0315274_10002415_pt1 | contig 28236 bp, 28 predicted proteins | sample YL17G02_20_MG_FD_203700 | JGI IMG/M metagenome (GOLD analysis project Ga0315274, IMG submission 203700) | Sediment microbial communities from Yellowstone Lake, YNP, Wyoming, USA - YL17G02_20 | ecosystem: Environmental > Aquatic > Freshwater > Lake > Sediment | place: USA: Wyoming | collected...
CTCTTAAACTCTACGCTGAAACTTCTCTGGTTTCTCATGGCTAGGTCCTTTCTGCCCTCTATTATAGGGCACTTGACCCTGCCAAACCTTCCTAACCCATTGTGTCCAGTCTCAGGGGTTCACTCCAATGCATCCATAAAGCACTGTTGCTGTGAAAGGTTGACCACAACACCGTGCAGGATATATCTTTGCACATGTCTCCACCAAAAAGAGGGCATTTAAAGGTTCTATTCAGGCTCGATTTAGTGCAGGCATTAGACCAAACAACGCTGTCTAAATTTAGGCGTGCCTACGCTCGGCAAACTATACATACTCCTACCCCCACGATGCCCATTGGTTAGTATCGTGTAGGTTTATTTTAGGCATACTTGTTGAATATAAAAAGGGGCAGCTCTAGTTGAGTTCTAGACTGCCCCATGCTGTATCAGTTGTTTTGCCCAGCCTGTTTTTAGCTCTCCAGCAATTCCTTTGTGCTCGGTAGTTCCCCGGCAATCCGCTCATCAATTCTGGTAGCCATATCCAGCGCTCTGCCCAGTGCCTTAAACAAAGCCTCTGCCTTGTGATGGTCGTTGGTGCCGTAGGCAATCTTGGCGTGCAGGTTAAGTTTTCCCTCGGTGGCAAAGGACTCGAGGAAATGGCGGATAAGGTCGGGGGGAAACCCCAGCAACTGCCATTTGGCACTGCTTCTACTGAACGGTAAGTCTAATACCGCATGTCCCCGCCCGCTGATATCCAGAGCCACCCTGGCTAAAGCGTCATCCATGGGCACAGCAGCGTTTGCCATTCGGACAATACCGCGCTTCTCCCCGAGTGCTTTATTCAGGGCTTGACCCAGGCAAATAGCCACATCTTCTATTAAGTGGTGCTGGTCGTTGCCTGTGGCTGAAATCTTTATATCGAATCTCCCATGCTGAGCCAGCTGAGACAAAAGGTGGTCGAACATCTCAATCCCCGTGCTTATCCCCCGCTTACCGCTCCCATCGAGGTTAAGCACCACGCTTATCTTCGTTTCCTTAGTTTCCCGTTTGATAGTAGCTGTCCTTTTCAAACTTCTCCGCCTTGTACTCAACGTGCCCTTGGCTCAACTGAGCAACCCAGGCTTCTAATAGCCTCGACAACTTTGGTGCTGTCTTCGGTGTCTAGATGAATCACCAGGTCGTGCTTATTCACTTCGGGAAAATCGATGAGAAATAGATTAGTGATACCTATATTGAGCCTGTTAATTTTTGATACTATCTTTTCTATGTCCGGCGTTTTATGGCAGTTGCGAACAACAATTCGGGAGCCGGGCAATCCTATTCCCAGTATGGGGTTTAGCACTTTGTAGAAAAAGTCATTTGTGGTCGCAATTCCTACTACCTTTCCTCCGTCTGTCACAACGAGAGCTCCCACCTGCCTGCTCTGCGCTAAAGCCACTGCTTCCTCGACAGTCATGTCCGGTGTTACGGTTACTACATCACGCCGCATGACTTCTTTGACAGTAATCTTGTTTACGAGATAGGCAAGCTCGTGGATGCTGAAGGTTGTCAATTGGGAAGGCCCTGTCTTGTCTAGGGTGTCCTCGCTTACTATGCCCACGAGTTTCCCTCTGTCTATTACGGGCAGCCTTCGAATGCGATGAGCGTCCATTAACTTTCTCGCTTCAGCGAGAGAGGTGTTGCTGGGTATTGAAACCACGTTCGTCGTCATGATATCGCTTACTATCATACATATCCTCCTCTGCAAGGAATAACCTATAATATGTTATTCCTTCAGTCTAGTCAACGTTTTCAGCCAGTGGGTTTCGACAAGGAATTTCGCTAGAGCGTAACCGCTATAAAATATCCATTTCGTGAAGGATTTTCATCACTTCAAGCCCTAGTTTACCACATTCCCCCCTTCTTCTTAAGGGCATTGTCATTCTGAGTCCTTCAGCAGAAGGACGAAGAATCTGAAAGGGGTGTGGGGGATAGGTCACCATAATCCCTACTTGACATAACAACTTTACATAACTCTAAAAACAATTCCTAGCCTCGATTAGCCTCGAATTGTTTCGTAAAAAAAGCCCCTTTCTATTTCCTTGAGCGCTTTCATCACGGCATCGGTATGCTCTGGCTTGCCCACGCTTATGCGTATCGAGTTCTTGAGCAGCGGCTTATCGAAGTAGCGGACCAGTATCCCCTTTTTCTGCAGCTTCTGCTGTAGCTCGCTTGCCTGCCCCTTCAACACCGAGCACAAAATAAAGTTAGCCTGCGACGGGTATGGCTTTATCCACCCCAGCTTCTTTAGCTCGGCAAAAAGCCTTTCTCTCTCGGCAATTATCGCCTTTATCTTGCCCCGCAGGTAATCGATATCCTTCAGCGACTCCTTTACCGCAACCAGAGCCGCCATATTTATATTATACGGCGGCTTGATTCTTAGCAGGCAATCGGCAATTTTAATCGGAAAAATGCCATAACCGATTCTCAGACCAGCCAGCCCTGCCCATTTGCTGAAGGTTCGGAATACCATCGAGTTATCATATTTGCCGACCAGCGGTGCTACTGTCTCGCCGCTGAATTCATAGTAAGCTTCATCAACCACTACCGGTAGCCCGGTCTCCAGTATGCTCAGTATATCCTGCCTGGGTATGATTGTTCCTGTCGGGTTATCGGGAGTAGCCAGCATTATTATTTTTGTCTTTTTGGTTATCGCTGCCTTGACTGCGCCTATGTTCACAATGAAGTTTTCATCCCTCGGCACATCAACCGATACGCCGCCGCACAATTCCGTATAAAAGCGGAACATGGCAAAGGTGGGAACGCAGGTTATCACTTCATCCCCCGGCTCGACAAAGAGGCGCAATACAAGGTCTATAAGCTGGTCGCTTCCCCCGCCGGCTACGATGTGTTCGGCGCTAACACCGGTGTATTCTTGCAATAGTTTCCTTAGTTCAGTCTGCCCGGCATCAGGGTAAATATGGTAGTAGGGATAGTTAGCCAGTGCTCGCTGAACCCTTGGTGAGCAACCGTAAGGATTCTCATTAGCATCCAGCTTTATAATCCCTTCTACCGGCACGTCAACCTTTCCCTCTAGTGTATCCGGTGATGTGCTTGCAGCATAGCCACCAAAATTGACCAAATCAGGTCGTACGGATTTCTCTATTCCCTTGCTTTTAGCCACTCTTCTTGCTCCTTCGTGTCTTTGCCGTTTTTAGTCGCTTTTCCATTGCTCTTGCGTGAGCCTCAAGCCCCTCGGCTCTGGCTATAGTTATCGCCGCTTGCCCTAGCTTCTTCAAATCAGCATCATCTATATCGACCACATTTGTAAATTTAATGAAATCGGTTACATTAAGTGGTGAGCTGAAGCGGGCAGTCCCGCCTGTAGGCAGAACATGGCTTGGCCCCGCCACATAATCGCCCAGAACCACAGTTGAATTTTCCCCGACGAATATACAGCCGGCGTTAGTTATCTTATTAACATAAGTATCCGCTTTAGCCACCATCAGGGAAAGATGTTCCGGGGCGAAAATGTTAGCCAGTTCTATGGCTTCATCTATGCTGGAAACCACCGCTATTATTCCTCTGCGCGCTAAAGATTCATCCGCTATAGCCCGGCGCTCCAGACCCTTCAGTTGTCTTTCTATCTCTTGATTAACTTCGTCAGCCAGGCGCCGTGAAGTCGTTACTAATATAGCCGAAGCTAGAGGGTCATGCTCTGCTTGAGCTAAGATGTCGGCAGCGCAGTACTCGGGATTGGCGGTTTCATCGGCGATAATCAGCACCTCACTTGGTCCCTGAAGCCCGTCAATATCAACCGCACCGTATACCAGTTTCTTAGCCAGAACAACGAAAATATTCCCCGGCCCGCAAATCTTGTCCACCCTTGGGACGGACTCAGTGCCAAAAGCCAGAGCAGCAATTGCTTGGGCGCCACCGACACAGAAAATGCGGTCTACTCCGGCGATCTCCGCAGCTAAAAGTGTTGCTGGGGGAATAGTCCCGTCTTTTTTCGGTGGCGTAGCCAGAATTATCTCCTCCACTCCAGCGACCTTCGCTGGTATCGCTGTCATCAGCACTGTGGAGGGATAGCTGGCAGTGCCGCCCGGGGCATAAATGCCTGCACGTTCCAGCGGACGAATTAGCTGCCTTGCCCCCGGTGTCGCAACCTTGCCCCAGATACGCCGTTTTTGTTCAAGATGGAACGAGCTTATTCGTTCGGCAGCGAGTTTCAAAGCTGCATTGAGCTCTTTATCCGCCTGCCGGCGAGCATTGGCAATCTGCCTTTTACTTACTTCTAGCGAGGTCAGCTTTACCCCGTCAATCTTCAGGGTATAGTCAAATAATGCAGGATCTCCCCTGCGGCGCACCTCGTCAATGATTTGCCTCACCGCTTGCTCCGGGTCATCCATCCCAAACATCTTTTTTAGACTCTGCCTTAACGCAGGCGAGACCGAGCCAAACTCAGCCAGTGGTTTCCGGGATAATGCCTTTTTAGCTGATAGAAACCCTTTAACGATTTTCAACTTAGATATCCTCCACCGCAGCTCGTAGAGCTTCAGTGATATACTTTATCCTTTCCGCTTTACGAGAGCTGATTATCCTATCTTTGCCACCAATCAGGCAGGCTGTTGACTCAAAAAGGGTATCGATAATCTTCAGGTTGTGCCGGGCGATGGTCTGACCTGTCTGAGTATTCTCGATTAGCAGGTCGGCATCTTCAGGCAAAAATGCTTCAGTGGCTCCCCACGTTGGAATAACCCGGTACATTCCCAGGTGGTTCTCCCTTGCATATTTATCCGCTATATTTACATACTCTGAAGCCACTCTAAAGGACACCTCCCGCTCCGCAGTAAGCTGCCTCAGGCTATAGATATCTTTCGCAGGCAAATCCTTGCTGACCACAGCTACAATTTTTACCTTCCCCGATTTGAGGTCGAGGAGCTCTTTGACCGGGCTGGACGGGAACTGGTACAGGTGCTCCGAAAGCCAGTCCCTGCCGGTAATAGCCAGGTCGAAATTACCGTTGGCTACCTGGAGGGGCATGTCCTGTGGTCTAATCACCTTTATCACAATGCCTTCTAAATTGGTAGTTGGTCGTCGGTTGCCCGTCTCAGACGGGTAATCTTCAACCTGTATACCCGCCTTATTTAGCAATTGTAAGGTGGGTATTTGCTGGTGACCATCAGGTAGAGCCAATCGGACTGCATCCTCGGTTGTCTTTTGGTATTTGTATTTCCTTTTAATCTTCGGCGCTTTAGGCATATTCTCGGAAGGAACACGTTTTGAGCTAGCAGGCAATACCTTTTCCAGGGAGGTCAGAATGTCACCCATGTCTTTTGTTTCCCAGCTATTTCTATTGGCTATCAAAAAGGCGCTGTAGTCCAGGACTTTGCCTATCGGAATCAAACCATTGTTCAGTGATTCTTTATTATACCCTGGGATTAGCACTAAGTCGGCGTTTTCGGGCGGATAGACTTCAGCGGCTCCCCACAGGGGAAAGACGCTGAACCGTCTCAGTCGAAGATTGACCGCAAATGACTCTGCCAGGTTGGGATACTCGCTGGCAATACGTATGGTGTCTGGCTTTGCCCCGATTTCTTCTAGCGTTGATACTGCACCCAGCCTGCTGGCGGCCATATACAGGGCATCTTCACTGTATCCCAGATTCTTTACCTTGACTAAAGCGCTGTTGGGATATTTGACCAGAAGCTCTTCAATCCAGTCCAGCCCGCAAATCCCGATGTCATAGTTCCCTATTGCTACCTGAATCGGTATATCCTTTTCCTGGAATATCTTAGCCAGAAGCTCGGGAAACCTCTGGGGCTTGAGGCGGTAAAGACGTGCCCCCTCATGATAGCCGTTAAGTCCCCAGCTGGCTTCCTGAAGCAAAGCGGCGGTATCAGCTAAAAGGCGACCTTTGGGTAGTGCTATCTTAATCGACATTTCTACTAACTCTGTGAACCTAGTGAGTTTTTAGTGGCTGAGAAGGGCTAGGACCTCGTCAGCAGTTTTCGCTTCGAATTTTTTGCTTTTAGCCAGGTCAGTCAGAACAAATTGAGGCGTTTTCTTTTGAATATCGAGCGCCCACTTGTAGCTGGCTAATTGCTGTTTGCCTAGGTCGAGTTCAGCCACATATCCAGCTTCACGGAGGCGGTTTGCGATATTGAAACCATCCTTTGCCATCGCTGGCTTGCCGGGTTCGATTCTAATCAGGATTCGCTTAGCCGAAGGTTTCGCTTGGGTTTTCGTCTTGACCAATGCCATCAAGCGGTCTATATAAAGTGCAAAACCAGACGCAGGAATATTCTTGCCGCCCATTAAGGGGATGAGAGCGTCATACCTGCCGCCGCCCCCGATCTTTTCCTCACCATCAGAGAGCTGGAACATCACTCCAGTATAATATTCGAAGCCCTTGCCTGAAGCTAGGTCAATCTGGTACTTGCAGCCCAGAGCTTCCAGAAGGCCTACAATCTTTATGAAATCCTCCAGCCCTGGCTTAAGCTCAGGTAGGCTCTTGTCGAACATTGCCCCCAGGTTTCTCAAAAAGCTGGATGATTTCCCTTTCAGGTCCAGCAAAAGTGGCAAAGCCTTTCTTAGCTCAGCGCTCTCACATTTTACTCTTGTCAATACTTCTATATTTCCATCCAGAATCTGATCGAATATTCTGGCTTGTTCCTGTGGGCTTAGCCCAAGCTTGACAAGCAGAGCCCTTATCAATCCTGCGTGAGATAGCTTCAGCTCTATACTTTCAAGTCCTAACTTTCGCAGGACTTCTGAAATGAGCATTATCAATTCCACCTCAGCTAAGGGTGAACTTCCCCCGATAAGCTCGGCGCCGCACTGCCATTTCTCTCTCGTTTCCTTTCCTGTCTCCTCAAAGATGAAGACATTGGCTACGTAGAAGAGCTTAGCCAGCTTTTTGCTCTCCATATTTTCAATGTAAAGTCTGGCTACTGGGATAGTGACATCGGGTCTCAAAACCACCCTTTCTCCGCTCCACCCATCCCAGTCAAGGAAGGAATATACTTTGCCAAGCAGGCTGGGAGTAAGCGTACCAGTCGAGGTGAAAAGGTGCAGATACTCGAGGGTTGGCGTCCTGACCTCATCATAACCCCACTTGCGGCAGCAGTCTCTGAATATTCCCTCGATGAGCCGGAATCTTGTCATTTCCTCGGGGGAAAAGTCACGGCTCCCCTTACATTTCTGGACTCTCACTTGAACCTCACATAAAAATAGTTCATCAATTCTACACTAATTTCCATGCCCGTTCAACCATCACTGCTTTTATTTCATTTGCGACATGTTATACTATTAATATACGTTTTCCGTGAGGTAGAGCGTGTTAAAGGTCTTGCGCATTATATTTTTGATGGGTATGCTGGCAGTCGCCTTGATTTCTATTGCGGCTCAGGCAGCTAGCTCTGATATACTTGTGCTTCAGGTCAAAGGGACTGTAAATCCTGTTCTTGTTGACTATATTGGGCGTGGCATAGAACAGGCTGAAGAGGAAGACGCTGTAGCTTGTATCATCCAGCTGGACACCCCTGGCGGTCTGGATACTGCCATGCGTGATATTGTACAAAGCATAGTTAGCGCGAGGGTGCCGGTTGTTGTTTATGTTTCTCCGTCCGGAGCTCGGGCTGCCTCCGCCGGCGTGTTTATCACTATGGCGGCTCATGTGGCTGCCATGGCTCCAAATACTGCTATTGGTGCCGCTAGCCCGGTGTCACTTGGTCCCGAGGGCGAACAGCAGATTTCAGAGACAATGAAAGAAAAAATACTCAATGATGCGGCGGCTTATATCAGAAGTATTGCCGGTGCTCATGGACGCAATATGGAGTGGGCGGAAAAAGCGGTTAGGGAGGCTGCTTCAGCTACCGAGAAGGAGGCTCTGGAGCTCGACGTTATTGATTTAGTTGCCCCTGACCTTGACTCACTCATATCTCAGCTTGATGGTAGAGAGGTTGCGTTGCTTGACGGGAGTGTAATTACCTTAAACACAAAGGATGCCGCTGTTAGCTATGTCGAAATGACTACAGGTGAAAAATTCCTCTTCGCCATTGCTGACCCCAATATTGCCTATATATTGCTGAGCGTTGCTGTCCTGGGGATAACGGCTGAAATATTCAATCCCGGCCTTATCTTTCCCGGTGTAATTGGCGGTATCTGTGGCTTGCTTGCCGCCTATGCCCTGGGAATGTTACCGGTAAACATAGCCGGAATTTTACTCATAATCCTTGCATTCGGTTTATTCATCGCCGAAGCATTTACTCCGGGCTTTGGTTTATTTACTGCCGGGGGTATAGCTGCATTAGTTATCGGTTCTCTGATATTATATAAGGGAGGAGGTCCTTCGGTAAAAGTGGATCCGGGACTGATTGCTACAATCACAGTTATTATTGCTGGTTTCCTTGCCTTTGTTGTCCAGCGGGTGGTTCGTGCTCATCGCCGCCAGGCAACCACGGGTAGGGAAGAACTGGTGGGGAAGACTGCCATAGTCAAGGTAGCTTTAGACCCTCAGGGAATGGTACTCTTTAAGGGAGAGCGCTGGACGGCAATATCAGAGTCCGGCCGCATTGAGCCCGGCGAAGAGGTGGTTATAACGGGGGTTGAAGGCTTAACCTTGCGGGCAGTCAGAAAAACGAAAAAGGAGGTAGTCGAATGAGTCCAATTGCTATCGGTGTCATTGTTGTTGTAGGCATTATTTTTCTTTCCATGGCGATTAGGATTGTCCAGGAGTATGAGCGGGGTGTTATTTTCCGCTTGGGACGGCTTGTTGGCGCTAGGGGCCCCGGTCTGTTCTTCATCATTCCTTTTGTTGACCGCATGGTGAAGGTAGACCTCCGGGTAGTAACTATGGATGTTCCACCTCAGGACGTAATCACCAAGGATAATGTTACGGTGAGAGTGGATGCTGTAGTGTACTTTAGGGTGGTCGACCCTGAAGCCTCTGTAGTTAAGGTCTTAAACCACTTTCAGGCAACCTCGCTGATATCCCAGACAACATTGCGTAATGTCCTGGGGCAATCTGAGCTGGATGAACTATTGACCCAGAGGGAAAAGCTCAACCAAACATTGCAGCAGATAGTTGACGAGCAAACTGACCCGTGGGGGGTAAAGGTCAGCATTGTCGAGATTAAGAATGTTGAACTCCCTGAGACTATGAGGCGCTCTATGGCGGCTCAGGCTGAGGCAGAGAGGGAACGGCGGGCTAAAATTATCCATGCCGAAGGTGAGTTTCAGGCCTCGCAAAAGCTGGCTGAAGCGGGGGCTATTATTGCCAAAGAGCCAACTACACTACAGCTTCGCTATTTACAGACGCTGGTTGAGATAGCCTCGGAGAAAAGCAGCATTATTATCTTTCCTTTGCCCATAGACCTTCTCAGTTCTTTTTTACGCCCACGCGCTGAGGGGCATCCGGGGAAAAAGAGTAGCGAGTAGTCGTTGTCAGGATTTATTGCAGCTTAACGGGCTTTACCGATTTAAATTAAATCGGTCAGAGTAGGCTATGCCATGTTGAAGAATGCCTTCCCCCTCAACGGGGAAGGCAAGCTCTTATCCTTGGTTTCGCAGGCTAACATCACCTGCTACAATTCTGGTGAGGCTTCCATCGTCGAGGCGCAGAAGAAGACTGCCGTCTCTGTCTACTGATTCAGCTATACCCTCGTATTTGATTTTACCTGCGCTTGCTTGAACCTTTTTGCCTAGAGTCGCCAGACAGTCCCGCCATTCTTCATAAACGGACTCGCCTGCCAGAGAACTTGTTCGGCGAACAGGCTCGCCTGCCTGCAAAGCCATGTATAGCCTTTCAATCTCTATCAGTATGTGCCGAATCATATCCAGACGGGATATTTCTTTCCCAAGCTCATCGGAAAGACTGGTGGCAATCGGCATAATTTCAAGAAAATCAGCAACATTTAAGTTGACATTTATCCCTATCCCTATAACGGCATATTCCACATTGGCTCCCTTTATCTCATTTTCAATCAGAATCCCGCATACCTTCTTGCCCTTAATCAGTATATCGTTTGGCCATTTAATCTCTGGCTTTAAGCCGGTAATTTCCTTGATGCTGCGGACTGCCGCTAGAGAAGCTATCATAATAAGATAAGGGAGATGAGCTATGCTGGGATAGAGGATGATAGAGAAAGCGACACAACCCTTTGGCGATATCCAGGCGCGTTTTACCCGTCCCCTCCCCGCAGTCTGCTCCTCGACAACGATAATTGTTCCCTCCGGTGCTCCCTTTTGTGCTTCTTGCCTGGCTATATCCATCGTTGACGCCAGGCTGGGAAAATAAATAACCCTTTGCCCGATGAAGCGGGTAGTTAAATTACGGGTAATAGAAGCCGGCAATAGTCTTTTTTCCATCTTGGTGCAATTAATAAAATTAGAAAAGGCTAGCTGCTATCGGCGCTCTCACCATGTTGTCGGCGCCGTCTTACGTATCGGCTGATGAAATATATTATTACCGGAACAACGGTAATGAGAATAATAACCAGGACAGCGTTAACCCCGTTAATCCTCATCCCGGTTAGCTTGCTTATAGCGAGTATGCTGAGTGTTACCGTTGCTATGGACAAGCCGAGTGAGAGGGCGAGCCTCTCTATGATATTTACCTGCCGGAAAAAGACGAGTGTCCAGGCAAATCCCGGTAGAAAGAAGACAAGTATGATTCCCAGTATTGCTCTGAGAACAGGTAGCCCCTCGAGGGCAGGGAGGGCAAAATCAAAAATTTCCTTTATATTCTCCAGCATAAAAGCCTCGTTACTATCGTAGCATCTTTGTCCATTTCTTGCCTGCTAACTGACAAAGTATAGCTAGTCGGCAGTGTTGTCAAGTGGGTTTAATGAAGATTGTTTCCTCTGCCCTGGCGGAAGAACTATGTTGAGCTCAGGCTTAAACAAAATGACGGTTTCGGTGAAGTGCCAAACCATCATTGCACAACCCTTTGCCAAATGCAATCCTTCCAATTCCCTTACCCCTAGTTGAAAATCAATAGTTCAGGAAGTAGAATTAAATCACACCCGAACTAAAGTGCAAGATATTTAGGAGGTATGTAGGAATGCCTACTTGCGGCGAATGCGTTTATCTGGTTAAAAACAAGGCTGGAGCCTACGTCTGCGCCGGCAAGCTGACTCAATGCTTGGGCGGAATCACCCCAGAGACAGACGCCAGGAGTTGCCTCAAGTTTGAGAAGAAGCCAAAGAAATAAGCTATACAAATTGACGATGCGGCTATTGCTCGAGATGTCGCCAATAATTATATGTATTCGAGTAACATCGAGATGCTAAATGCGCTAGCTCAAATACCGCAAGGCACAATCGCGGACTATCGATACGCTATTCAGGAACCGCAGCATGTAGATGGTGCGATCTGGAGAGTACCGGTTCAAGTCTATTTTTCGGTTGCGGTAAATGTTGAGGGGGTACTCCTATTCCGTAGGGTTAGACGGCTTGGAAGAGCTGACAATTGATGTCAACAGTCGTGCAGTATTGAGTGATGAGGTCATGAGTTGTAATGTCAGATGAACAACCGTCTGGCATAGTGAAGTAAAAATGGGAAATAGCACACTGGCTCGAAGCATCCTTATTCCAATATTTACTTGTTTTTGCGTTTTTGCTGCATCATGTACTCCTACCCCAGAACCCACCGAAAGCCCTATATCAGTCTCCTCGGATGACTCGGTGGCTGCAGCCAGACAGGCAACGGTGGATGCCATGAGTGCGTTGCCGTCAGGGTACGAGGAACCCGAAATTGGTTACGATGTTCCGGATTCTCCCAGATTAGAGGGATGGTTCGACGTTAATGAGTATTTCTCTGTATTGAATCATTTATCGATGCAACCCGGTTATACTCTGGATTATGTGTATCATAATAGCGGGTCGGGTGCGCAGCCTTATTTGTATGCCAGGAAGATTGATGCAACAGAAAACTATGACTATGATTACTTAGCCTATGTTCAGACCGATGATACGGAAGAATCATTCTTCCAATATATCGTCCTGAGCATAATGGGAGAGCAATTTTATCTATGGTGGCACGCTGCTTACAATGATTACACCATTATCTGTGACCGCACCGGGCTGGAGGCAGTTTTATCTGACACCTATTTTGATAATACATTGCCTGCTGAGGTTCAGAAAGAAGCTCGGCGCTTGGACTTTGCACCGCAGGTTGAAATTAATAATGATACGGTGACTGTCAGAGTAGTCATTTTTACTAAATGGGGAGGTTTTATTGAGGAAACTTATACCATCACCCGCGCATTTCCTCGTATAATTGAAGATATCGAAACAAAAACGCTCGTAGAATGGTCTATCAACATAACGTTCTAAATCAAAACGCCTGTTGGATTGCCTTTTTAAGTTCTATATAACTTAACATCTTTCTTTGTACTCAACAAGTACTCATTTTTTAAGACTGAGGAGCCAACGTTGCACAATCTTGCCTTTTGTTCAAATGAAGAATAAACTCAGGCAATAATCCTTATCTATCAAGTTAAGAAACCTTTGCCAAATCCCCTTAACTCCTGTATCATAAACTATTGGGATAAGCCTATGATTGTTAAAGTGCCTCAATTCCCTTGGTACGGCGATACCGAGTTAGAGCTTGATTTTCCTTCTTCATGGGAAGTAACTGTTTGCCGGATGGCAGGGCATGATGCACCTAAGCTCACCGACTTAGAGATACAGGCTGCCTTCCTCAATCCTATCGGTACTCCTCGGATTTCCCACATGGCTCGCGGCAGAAAAGAGGTGGTTATCATCTTCGACGACCTCAGCCGTCCGACTAAAGTAGCTGAACTTGTGCCATACGTATTGCAGGAATTGAAGGAAGGCGGAATTAAGGATGAAACTATAAGATTTATCGCCTCTGTTGGTGCTCATGGTGCGATGAAGCTCATGGACTTCGTCAAGAAGCTAGGCTCAGATATTGTGCAGAGATTCCCGGTTTACAACCATAACCCCTTTCAGAACTGTACTTATCTCGGGGATACCTCTCGCGGAACGCCTGTCTCCATAAATAGCGAGGTTATGTCCTGCGACCTTAGAATTGCCGTAGGCTCGATTTTGCCTCATCCTGTCGCTGGCTTCGGCGGTGGAGCCAAATCGATTCTTCCCGGTGTTGCCCACATAGATAGTATATCCGCCAATCATCGCAATGTAGGCGGACGAAGTGCACCAACGCCGGAAAATCCTCTGGGAAAGCTAAACCCCTCAGTAGGGTGGGGTAAAGTGGAGGGCAATGCCGTCCGTCTGGATATGGAGGCAGCCGCCAGAATGGCTGGCATTGATGTTATCGTTAATGCAATAGTTAATTCTCATCGGGATACTGTGGGTTTATTTGTCGGTGATGTAATTGCTGCTCATAGAGAAGGGGTGAAATTAGCTAGACAGATGTATGCCACAAACCTTCTCGGTGGAGTAGACATAGTCGTCGCCAATGCCTACAGCAAGGCAAATGAGGCGATGATAGCGGTTGATGCCGGCAGTAAGCTGCTTCCGGAGAGGGGCGGCGACTTGGTAATCACCTGTAATATCCCCGAGGGTCAAATCTGCCATTATCTCAGCCGCAGCTTTGGGAAAAATATTGGGGGGCACTGCTGGGGGCGGCGGACCAGGTTGCCTTCCAGGGCAAAGAGACTGCTCGTGCTCGGGCCATACGTTGACCGGGCTGGGCTGGACTGGATAGGCCCCGCTGAATTGGTTAACGTTGCCAATAGCTGGTCTGAGCTTCTGGATGTTCTCAAGAGAGGGCATGACGCCCGAGTTCGACTAGCTGTTATCCCCGATGCCACACTCCAGTATTTCCCTGAGCTATGGGCGGATACGACCTGCACCTGCGTTTGAGCTTGTCTTACTTAAGATTAAGAAAAGACTCACTCGACGATAGCGCTTATCAGTTTAGGCATGTGAGAAGTTAAAAGAGAGGCGCTGCCCCCCTTTTATCGAAGGGGAAGGGGACAAAGGGGATAGGGTTCCTATTCAATCCTGCTTAAGAAATATAAACTCAACAAACTCTATAACTCTATAAACTCCCCTCCTTGACATAACGACTTTACATAACGATAGAAACAAATCGAAGCTAACCGAGGCTAGGATTTGTTTCTGCAAAAAACACTATTTATAATGTCGCCCTCAATAATTTCGACTTGACGTGCTAAGGCTTTGCCCCATAGAATGAGATTGCTATGTTTGAGATTCTAAGTGAGAAGCTAAACAAAGTATTTCGTAGCCTGGGCAGCCGTGGCAGGCTTACCGAAAAAGATATTGATGACGCCCTCCGCCAGGTGCGCTTGGCTCTTCTTGAGGCTGATGTCAACTTCAAGGTGGTAAAAGACTTCGTTGCCCGGGTGCGGGAGCGTTCCATTGGCGCTGAAGTTCTGCAAAGCCTGACCCCAGCCCAGCAGATAATCAAAATCGTCAATGAAGAGCTTATTGCCATATTAGGAGGTGGCCAGAGCCATCTGGTACCCTCGGCTCATCCACCCTCGGTAGCCATGCTGGTTGGTTTGCAGGGCAGCGGCAAAACTACCACTGCTGCCAAATTAGCCCTTCATCTTAAGCATTCAGGTCAACGCCCTCTTTTGGTAGCCGCCGATAACCGTCGTGCCGCAGCCATAGAGCAGCTGGTTACTTTAGGTGGGCAGCTTGATATTCCGGTTTATAACGAAGACCCAAGTACTGCGAGTAAAGATATCTGCGCTCATGCCTTGAAAAAAGCTAAAGAGTTAGCTGCCACCTGGGTTATAGTCGATACTGCAGGTCGTCTCCATATAGATGAGGCGCTGATGGAGGAGCTAGCTCAGGTTAAAAAAGAGCTGCAGCCCAATGAGGTACTGCTTGTGGTTGATGCTATGACCGGTCAAGATGCGGTGCGGGCGGCAGAGGAATTTCATTCCAAAGTGAACTTAACTGGGCTTATCATGACCAAGATGGATGGTGATGCCCGTGGCGGCGCAGCCCTTTCCATCAGGTGGGTCAGCGGTGTGCCTATCAAATTTATTGGTATCGGTGAGAAGGTTGATGCCTTTGAGCCCTTCTACCCTGACCGTCTGGCATCGCGTATCCTGGGTATGGGTGATATGCTCACCTTTATCGAAAAGGCGGAAAAGACTCTTGACGAGAAAAAAGCGAAAGAGCTTGAGAAGAAGGTCAAGACCGCCACCTTCAATCTTGAGGACTTTCTGACCCAAATAAGAGCCATTCAAAAGATGGGCTCTCTGGGTCAACTGGCTGAAATGATACCCGGGCTTTCACAATTATCGGGGCGATTATCCGATGACACCGGGGAAAAGCAGCTCAAGAAGATTGAAGCTATTGTTCTGTCCATGACTCCCGAAGAAAGGCGTAATCCAGCTATTCTGGATGGGAGCCGGCGGAGACGAATTGCCCAGGGCAGCGGGGCAAAAATTCAGGATGTTAATCAGCTTCTTAACCAGTTTCGGCTTATGCAAAAGCTCATGAAGATGGGCGCTGGCGGTAAGCTGCCTAAAAATTTGACGGGTATATTCAGGTAAAAGTCACTCGAGGTAGTCTTTTAATTTTCGGCTGCGGCTGGGATGGCGCAATTTGCGTAGTGCCTTGGCTTCAATCTGACGAATTCGCTCTCTGGTTACACCGAATTCCTTGCCCACTTCCTCAAGGGTTCGACTCCGCCCATCCTCAAGTCCAAATCTCAGTTGAAGCACTCGCTGCTCACGAGGAGTGAGGCTGGAGAGAACTTCATCGATTTGTTCTTTGAGCAGTTGGCGGGATGCGGCATCAGCTGGCGGCAGGGTATCACGGTCTTCGATAAAATCGCCCAGATGGCTATCTTCCTCTTCACCCATGGGTGACTCCAGAGATACAGGTAACTGTGAAACCTTGACTATCGTCCTGACCTTTGCTGGAGAGATATCCATTTCCTTGCCGATTTCGGCGGCGGTAGGCTCTCGCCCGTATTCTTGGGCTAGCTGGCGGCTTACCTTCAAAAGCTTATTGATGGTTTCAACCATGTGAACCGGAATGCGGATAGTGCGTGCCTGGTCGGCTATGGCGCGGGTGATAGCCTGGCGAATCCACCATGTGGCATAGGTGCTGAATTTATAACCCCTGCGGTAATCGAATTTCTCCACGGCTCTGATGAGACCGATATTACCCTCCTGGATGAGGTCGAGAAGTGACATACCTCGTCCGATGTGTTTCTTGGCGATACTTACCACGAGGCGCAGGTTGGCCTCCGTAAGATGCCTCTCTGCCCTTTCCGCCTCCCACTCAACATTTTCCAGATAAGTTTTCAGCCTATTCTCATGAACACTGATGGAGTTAATGAAAGCAGCGTCTGACATTTTGTTTTTCACTTCAGTTAGAGAAACCTTCTTGCCAATAGCCTCGAGCACTTCTTTGGGCAACAGGTTGCTATTGAGCGACAAATTGATAAGAAGGTGCTCTGTTTCCGGTATGGGGCTTTTTATCTGCGTAGAGATATTCAATATTAGTTGCGGGTCTATTTCGCCATCAATGTTTTTCCGTAATTTGGGATTGGTGATAAGTTCCACAAAGCCCGCTTTAGGTGGCAGGCCCAGCTCCTTTTGTAGAAGACGAATGATAGGAGATGCTTGGCATAGTTCGTTCAGTATGGTAAGGATTATTTCGGTTGCTGAAGGCTGTCTTCCATATCTTTGTATCCAGTCTTGCCTAATCTCTTGAATATGTTTGCCCTCCGTCATTTTCCTGGCTAATGTCTGTTCATCTTCAGCGGTGAGAAGACGAACTCGGCCAATCTCATGAAGATACATGCGAACCGGGTCATCGGCTATCTCTTGCTCTTCCAGCGCTTCCAGTTGTGTTTCTAGCTCTAAATCTGAAGGTATCGCTTGTGCGAGCTTGGTTAGCTCAGCTATATCTTCACTCTCTATTTCCTCCTCGACCTCACCGGAATGGGCGCCAAGAGTCTCTTTCGCCTTTGGTTCAGATTCTAGCTCTTTATCCAGAGACGACTCTTCATCATCGCTATTATGAGTTGGTTCGAGTGTGGAATTGTCATCCCAGTCCATTTTTTCCTCCCTTACCCCTCGGTCTACCCTGGTCTCTTTGAGCAAAAACTTCACGCAGTTTGCTGCTAGCTTCTATTCCCTGCTCCTGAAGCTTAGCCAACTCGGCAGTTGTGCCTCCCGTTGCTGCTTCCATAGCTAATACTGCTTCCTTTTTCGCCTCCAGACTACGGAGGTATTTCTCCCGAAGTCGTAGAACGCAATCGTTATATTTTTGTTCTATCTGAGTGGCAGGCAGGCTCTTGACTATAAGAGAATCAAAATGCTCATGTAGAGCGCTGTCGAGTCTCTCTCTTATTAATTTTATATCCTCGGTTTGCTGACAAGCAAGAAAGACTTCACGGTTCTCGCTGCTCTCAAAATATTCAGGCGGTAACTCTTGGCTGCGAGCTTTAAGTTCAGGATGTTGCAGTAACAACGCAAGACAGTACTCTTCAATCGGACTGGAAAGCAGAGGACGCAATGCCTGGCCAGCGGTTGCTGGCTTTTCAAACTGCTGCGGTTGACGTCTGGGTTGTGCTCGCTTCATTCGGCTGAGAGTTGCTTCCAGACTTTGTTCGCTGACCTTGACCAATTGAGCCAGCTTCTGCAAATAATGAGCCCGTCTCACTGCATTCTTTATCTCAGAGATGGTAGGTAGAAGCTTGTCTACAGCCGCAGCTTTACCTTTTGCCGTGGTCAGGTCAAACTCAGAGGCAACCTTATTAAAGGTATAGTCAACTATGGGCAAAGCCTCATCCAGCATATGCTGCCAAGTTTTAGCATCTTGCTTAATAACATCATCAGGGTCTTTCCCTGATGGCAGAATAATAACCTTTATCTCGGTATCGAGGCTATTCTCATAAGTTACACACCGAAGCATAGCTTCTTCTCCGGCAGCATCGGCATCAAGAGCCAGGGTTATATTCTTGCTCAGATTCTTCAATATGCCGACTTGCTTTTCGGTGATTGAAGTTCCCATGGAAGCGACTACATTGGTGAACCCACTTTGGTGGGCGGTGATAGCGTCCATGTAGCCCTCAACTATCACTGCCATATCCTTTTGTCTGATAGCTGTCGCCGCTTTATCTATGCCGTAAAGGATGCTGCTCTTATCAAAGACGGGTGTCTGCGATGAGTTGATATATTTGGGCAGTGAGTCATCGAGCGCCCTTGCACCAAAGCCTATGATTCGTCCCTTGTTATCAGCAATGGGAAACATCAGCCGATTGCGGAATCGGTCATGGGTTTTGCCGCCCTCAGCTTGTACGATTAAACCGGCGGTCAGTAATTCAGCTTCAGTGTAAGCTCGCTCTAATAGATATTGTCTCAAGGCATCCCAGCTGTTTAGACTGTAGCCAAGCTGGAAGTCGGCGATGGTCTTCGATGAGATGCCTTTACTAGACAGGTGGTTTCGTGCTTTTTCTGCGGTGGGGGAGTTGAGAAGGAAGTTATGAAAATACTGGGCTGCTGCCAGATTGATTTGGTATAGCCTTTCCTTTTCTTTTTTATCGGTTTCCGGTTCAGATTTAGAGGTGATTGTGATACCGGCTCTTTCAGCGAGGAAACGCAGCGCTTCGCCGAATTCTATGCTCTGTTTTTTCATGATGAAGGAAAAGACATCGCCGCCGTTATTGCAGCCAAAGCAGTGCCAACTCTGCTGTTCAGGGTAGACGAAGAAGGAGGGGTGCTTTTCAGTGTGAAACGGGCATAAGCCACGCATGGTTCGCCCTGATTTGGTCAGGCGAACATCTTGGCTGATAATATCTACGATGTCTGTTTTCTGTTTTACTTCGTCAATAGTGCTCATCTTTTTTTGGGGGGGGGCATTATAAATATTTTTACAGAAACGAATCGAGCGTGATTAGCTTCAAGTATTCGTTTTTAGAGTTATGTAAAGTAGGGGATTAAGGGAAGGGGGAAGATATCTTCTGAAGAGGGGCGAACCCCCTTTTAAACACCTCCTAGGAAGTCATTAGTAAACACTGTCAATGACAATGGGTTTGGTTGTTCTTTGCTATTGAGTGCCTTTTGGCATAAGCGATAGTTCTTCAGCCATTATCAGCGCATACTGGTCGGTCATGCCGGCGATATAGTCTACCACTTTTTGTTCCGGTTCGTCACTATGGAAGCTGTATTCCGGAGGGAGCTTATCTATATGCTTGTTAAAGTACCGGTATAGCCGGCGCAATACTTCTCTTGCTCTTTCAGCTTCCTCTTGAGCCGCGTGCCAGTTATATACATGTTCAAAGAGAAATTGACGCAGGGTATTGGTTGCCTCCAAAACCTGGGGGCTCATAACTATGGCTGGGCTTTCCGCTTTGTTATTGTACCCTGTTACAGGCCAAGAGTTTCCAATGATATCGCGCACCATAGTATCAATGCGCTGTGAATGGAAGCGACCAAGCACCTCAACGGCGGAGAGTGGCAGAGCGTTCTCAGTGATAATGCCGGCTCTTACGGCATCACCAATATCATGGTTGATATAAGCTACGGTATCGGCGATTTTGCATATCTCACCCTCAAAGGTATTGACTCTTTCCCAGTCCTGTCCCAGAATATCTGCTCTTGTCTTGGAGTGGTTGAGGATGCCATCCCGCACTTCCCAGGTGAGATTAAGTCCCTGCCCGTCCCTTTCCAGAAGGTCGACGATGCGGAGGCTCTGCTCATTGTGTCGGAATCCTTTGTGGTAGAGTTCATCCAGAACGTCTTCGCCAACGTGGCCGAAAGGGGTATGCCCCAAATCATGTCCCAAAGAAATTGCCTCGGTCAAATCCTCATTGAGGTTGAGAGCACGGCTTATGGTCCGGGCTATCTGAGAGACTTCAAGAGTGTGGGTCAGGCGGGTTACGTAGTGGTCGCCAAGGGGGGCAATAAAGACCTGCGTTTTATGCTTGAGGCGACGAAATGCCTTGCTGTGGATAATGCGGTCGCGGTCACGCTGGAAAGCAGTGCGGATAGGGCAGGGTTCTTCAGGCTTAAGTCTGCCCCGTGACAATTTGCTTTTAGCCGCATATGGAGAGAGGTCTTCTTCTTTTTGTTCAGCCTTCTGGCGAATTCTCAGCTGATTAATCATCAAGACTTAAGTTTTGCTTCTGCCTTGGCGATTATCTCTCTGGTGGTGCCAATCATATCCGGGCTTACCGAAACCGAGGTTATGCCCCACTCTACCAGTTTTTCAGTAAGCTCAGGATATACTGAAGGCGCCTGTCCGCAGATAGAGGAAGTAACCCCCATGCTCTTCGATACCTTTATTGCCCTCTCCAAGGCGATAAGCACTGCTTCGTTTCGCTCATCAAAGATGCTGGCTAACCTCTCGCTATCACGGTCAATACCAAGAATAAGCTGTGTCAGGTCATTTGAGCCGATAGATATACCGTCAATACCGACAGCAATAAATTTCTCAATAAGGAATATATTGGATGGTACCTCAACCATCATCCATAGTTTGAAGTTGGCGGAGCGCTTCAGTCCCTCAGCCTCCATAATCTCTTTGGTTTTTGCCATTTCGTCAACGGTTCTGACAAAGGGAATCATCACCCAGAGGTTTTTGTATGATTTTCTCACCTTCTTTATGGCTTCAAGCTCCAGTTTGAACACGTCAATGTCAGTGATATAGCGTGAAGCACCCCTGTAGCCGAGCATGGGGTTCTCTTCAAGGCTTTCATATTCCTGGCCGCCTTTGAGCTCTCTATATTCATTAGTCTTGAAGTCGTTGGTGCGGTAAACTACCTGGCGAGGGTTGAAGGCTTTAGCGAAGGTGGTAAGTCCTTCAGCAAGCTTATCAATAAACTCCTGCCCGCGGTTCTGGCTGAGCATATACTGTGGGTGCTCACCAATCTGGGCAACCATGAACTCAGCCCTTAGCAGACCTACGCCGTCCACGTTACGTGCGGCGACTCTTTCGGCTAGCTCAGGCTGTGCCAGGTTTACTAAAACTTTAGTTTTCGTCTTTATTTTCTCTTTATAAGCGGTATCTTCTGCCGCTTTAACGACCACTTTGCCTTTATAGACCTTACCTCTTGAACCATCAACACTTATGATTTGCCCATTGGTAAGGGTGGTTGTAGCATGCCCGGTACCAACGACGCAGGGAATACCTATCTCCCTGCTGACAATGGCGGCGTGGGCAGTTCTACCGCCGCGGTCAGTTACGATGGCTGCTGCCCGCTTCATTGCTGGCACAAAGTCGGGGGTAGTCATTTCAGCAACTAGAATATCCCCATCCTTCACTTTATCTATTTGGGAAGCATCGGGCACTATTTTCACTGGTCCCGAGGCTATGCCCGGGCTGGCGGGTGAGCCAGATAAGAGCACCTGGGCTTCAATTTCAGTTCTGACCTCAAACTCTACCTCTTTAATGGTAGTAACAGGGCGGGTTTGAACGATGAATAGTTTATTATCTTCTTTGGCCCACTCGATATCCTGAGGAAATTTATACCACTCCTCAATGCGCTTGCCGATTTCAGCCAAGGCAATTATGTCTTCATCGCTTAATTTTTGACGGGCTTGCTCCTCAGGAGTAAGGGTTATGTTGACATTGGCTTCTTCGCCTTTGCGCGAGTCGCTTCTTACCAGTTTCCATTCTTGCCGCTTGATATCCCTTCTGATTATTTTCAGGTCTTCTTTGCTGACAACATAGTGGTCTGGGGTTACATCTCCTGAGACGATGGTTTCACCGAGTCCAAATACAGCTTCAATAGCGATTTTGCTGGTATCATTGGTTATCGGGTCTAGGGTAAACATGACTCCAGCAGCTTCAGACTGCACCATTCTCTGGACAGGTACAGCGATGCCAACCTTAAAATGGTCAAAGCCGTGTTGTACACGGTAGAAGACAGCCCTTGCCTCAAAGAGAGATGCCCAGCATCCTTGAACTGCCTTTACCACCTCATCCTCGCCCTGAACATTGAGGAAGGTTCGTTGCTGTCCGGCGAAGGAAGCCTCGGGCAGGTCTTCGGCAGTGGCAGATGAGCGCACAGCGACCAAGCCCCGCCCCATTTTTACATAAGCCTTGCGGATTTCTTCAGCAAGTTCTGGAGGCATGGGAGCTTTCGATATGACCTGTCTTACTTCAGCAGCTATCTTTTGAAGTTGCTTGCTATCAGTGACATCTAGAGGTTCAGCTAGTTTACGAAGCTTATCGGTAATTTTCGATTTTTGAAGGAAATCATAGTAGGCGGTTGCAGTCACGATGAAGCCGGGGGGGACAGGAATATTGGCGTTGGTCATTTCACCCAGGTTTGCTCCTTTGCCGCCAACCAGAGCAATGTCTTTCTTTGTGACTTCGTCAAACCAAACAATAGACTTACGGTCTGAGCCCATACTCAAGGATTCCTCCTTCTAAGCGGTTGTTTTGATTTGGCGATGTTTATTATACCATAATATAAAATACCGCGATACAGAATTTCAAAATACGCTCAGCGAATGCTGTAGATGATGATATTTCTTGTTGACAGCGGCGAATAATGTGCAGTAGAATTTTCCTTTGAGAGAGAGGGGGGTTTCCCATGATAGAGGTGACGATTGATAGCATTCGGGTAAGCTTGATGAATTACCAGAGAGTAGTGATTTTGAAGGAGAAAATGGCAGAGCGGTATTTACCAATCTGGATTGGTCCGTCAGAGGCGGATGCCATAGCGGTAAAACTGCAAGGGGTTACTGTGCCGAGGCCTTTGACTCATGATTTGTTGAGTTCCGTCATTGATACTCTGGGTGCCAAGATTAACTCTATTATTGTCACTGACCTGAAGAACGATACTTTTTATGCCAAGATTATCCTTAATGTAGATGGCGGGCAAATAGAAGTCGACTCGCGTCCCAGCGATGCGCTGGCGCTGGCGGTGAGGGTGGGGGCACCGATTTATGTTGATGAGGCAGTCCTGGATAAAGCTGGCATCTTGCTGGACAAAGAAACCGGCAAACCTGTTACTCAGGAGTCGGGTGGAAACCAGACTGATGGCAAAGGCAGAAAGCTCAGCGAAGAAGAGATGAGGAGACTATCGGCTTTTACCGATTTTATTAATACCCTCGATTTAGAGGACCTGGATAAGGATAAAAAGTAAGCGCCCGAGCGAATCGAGACCCAGCCTGGTTTCTCAGCAGGTGGTTAGTTTAAACTAGAGTATTTTAGAGATACCCGGCTAATTTGAATAAATTAACTTAAAGGCAGCCCTAGACATTAAATTCTAGGGCTGTTTAATGACCAGAATCCACTTGACCTGTACAGGCAAATTTGATATGCTTCTCACGATTGAAAATATTGAGACTGGCATGAATAGATGGGTAGCAGCCCTCAGGCTGACGGGGGTGGGGTTCTTTATCGGCGGCGCGATAGTGATGGGGGTATTCATCGGTCTCTGGCTTGATGAGTGGCTGGGGACGAGTTTATTGTGGTTGGTGGGTTTAATTTTGGGGTTAGTTGTTGCTTTCTACGGCGTTTTCAGTATGCTTCTGCCTCTTCTTCGTGATAAACAAGACAAGGAGAACAGCTAGTGGCTAAGAAGGGCTGCTTTGGCTGTTCATTGCCACTGATAATCGGTATTGTCGTCATCTTAATAGTAAGCTTTCTTGGCGGCCCTATCGGGAGCAGGCTGGTAGGCGATATAGGGCTGCCGAGCATATTCAGCGCTGCCCGCCCAGAACCCAAACTCCCAGCAGAAGTTATATTCCGACTGGGCTGGTTTAAAATCACCAATAGCATAATAGCAAGCTGGATAAGCATAGCTGTTCTGGTAGCATTATTTTATGCGGCTTCCCGCAGGGCAAAGCTCATCCCATCCAGGTTGCAGAACATGATGGAGATGGTGCTTGAGTGGCTTGTGAACTTCTGCAAGGAGGTTGCTGGAGAGCAGAACGGCCGTAGATTCTTCCCTGTGGTGGCGACAATCTTTCTCTTTGTGATTACTAATGCCTGGATTGGATTATTGCCTGGATTTGGCACGATAACCGTTACTGGTGCTGATGGTGAACACGTAGAACTATTAAGGGCGGCTAACACCGATATAAATCTACCACTGGCTCTGGCACTGGCATCCTTTATTCTTGTTGGTTATTTTGGTGCCAAGTTAACTGGACCTGGGCGGTTTCTCAAGCAGTATTTTAACTTTGGCGGCTTTTTCCGTGGCCTTGGTCAGCTATTCAGAGGGAAGCCCCGGGCGGGGATGAGTATGGTATTCACCGGTATTATCGATATTTTTGTAGGTATGTTAGAGTTACTCAGCGTACTTATCCGAATAGTCAGCTTTACCTTTCGTCTCTTCGGCAATATGACAGCGGGTGAAATACTTATTTTTATGGTGATATTTCTGGCTGCCTGGGTAGCCCCAATTCCATTCTATGGACTAGAGTTACTTGTTGGTTTCATTCAGGCGCTTATTTTTGCCGGTTTGACGCTGGTGTTTCTTACTGTGGCGACCGCTACTCACGAAAGTGAGGGCTAGCATATCTATTCATAAAGACATACATAAAGAGAAGGGAGGAAATGCATGGATCCAGAAACGATGAAGATGTTAGCGGTGGGGCTGGCTGTCGGTCTGGGTATGTTGGGACCTGGACTGGGAATCGGTCTTATTGGTTTTTCAGCCCTGCAAGCGCTAGGACGTAACCCGGAGGCAAGGGGCCCAATTCAGACTAACATGATTTTGTCTATCGCCTTTGCCGAAGCCATCGGAATTTACGTCCTTATCATAGCCATTATTCTGGCATTGGTCGTATAGTTACGCCGGTAAGGGGGTTATTATGAACGATAGTGGTATTCCTAATATTATTGTAGGAATTGTTGCAGCGGCGATTATAAGCGTATTCATAGTTGCGGCGGTGCTTCTTGGGTCTATCCTGTCGTAAGATTTTTTGTTGTGGCGGGAAAGATTAAGTACTCGGATGAGTAAATACTTATTTCGAGGAGCTTAAAGGAGGCGAAGTTTTGGGCGATTTATTTGGTACCATTGTGGAAGGGGCGAGAGGACTTGGCATTAGCAGCTCGGTGTTGGTAGCCCAAATTATAAACTTTGTAATCCTGTTCGGTCTCCTACTTCTGGTTGGCTATAAGCCTCTTACCAAGATGTTCGACGAGCGCTCCAAGAAGATAAAAGAGAGCATGGAACAGACGGAGATGGTTAAGAAGCAGGCAGAACGCGCCGAGGAAGAGGTCAAAAAGCAACTGGAAGCCGCCAGTAAGGAAGGGCAGGAGGTAATCGTCCGAGCGGTAAAAACTGGCGAGGAGATTCGACGGGAGGCACAGGAACAAGCCAAGCAGGATGCCGAGGTTCTTATCGCCAGGGCGCGCACAGAGATTCAGCGAGAGCGAGATGATGCTATCGATGAGCTGCGCAAGGGGTTTGGCGACTTAACTATAATGGCGGCGGAGAAGGTTGTTGACCGCTCATTGGATAAGGAAGCGCACCGCAAGCTCATTGATAAGGTACTTGAAGAAAGTGAAACCCTGAAAAAGGGTTAGGCCGGTTTTAAGGAGATACTGTGCCGAGGAAGCTTTATGCCAAGCGATATGCAGAGGCTGTATTCGAGATTGCTCAGGAGAAAAAAGAGCTGGAGAGGTGGCAGTCTGACTTAAAGAAGATTGCCAGCCTGGGGGAAAGTGCTGAGCTTATTGCCCTGCTTGAGAGTCCGAAGCTCAGTTTCGATGATAAATCGAAGATGCTATCTGAATTGTTACCCGATATAAATCCTCTAGCCATAAATCTAGTACACCTGTTAGTGACCAGGGGCAGATTCGATATAGCGGGTGCGATTGCTGAGGAGTATGGGCAACTGCTGAATAGCTATCGCGGTATAGAGCAGGCTGAGGTTACTGCTGCTGTCCCGCTAACAGATAAAGAAAAGGAAAAATTGAAGGAGCGCCTTAAGGCTGTGGTTGGCAAGGAGATAGTGCTCAAGGCTGAGGTAGACCCAGACATAAAAGGCGGAATTATAATCAGGGTTGGGGGAAAGCTTATAGATGGTAGCACTCGAAGCAAACTACAGGCTTTAAGGAGAGAGTTGACCGGGGTAAAAAGGTAATACCAGGGAGGTTGCATAGATGACAATTAGGGGGCAAGATATAGTTTCGGTCATTAAAAAACAGATTGAGCAATTCGGCACGACCGTAACCATGGTGGATGTTGGCACGGTGATTGAGGTCGGAGATGGCATTGCCCGGATTCATGGTTTAAATGCGGCTAAGTATAATGAGTTACTCCAATTTCCTCGTGACATTATGGGAATTGCTATGAACCTGGAAGAGGATAGTGTGGGTGCCATTATTCTGGGTGATTACACTACTATCAAGGAGGGGGATGAAGTACGATGCACCGGGCGCATTGCTGAGGTGCCAGTGGGCGATGCTCTTATCGGCAGGGTAGTCGACCCTCTAGGTCGTCCGCTGGATGGTAAGGGTGCCATTAAAACCAATAAGGCTCGACCTCTGGAGCGAGTGGCTCCTAACGTTACCATGCGCAGTCCAGTTGATAGTCCGGTGCAAACGGGTATCAAGGCTGTAGATAGCTTGATTCCTCTGGGACGTGGGCAGAGGGAGCTTATTATCGGAGACCGCTTTACTGGTAAAACGGCTATTGTTATCGATACCATAATTAATCAAAAGGGCGGTGATTTGATTTGTGTCTATGTAGCCATCGGGCAGAAGGCTTCTAGGGTGTCTCAAGTAGTGTCCACACTGGAAAACTACGGGGCTATGGCTTATACTATTGTGGTTGCGGCTAATGCCTCGGATGCCTTTGCCTTGCAGTACCTTGCCCCTTATGCCGGCTGTGCTATGGGCGAAGAGTTTATGGAACATGGGAAGGACGCTTTAGTTGTCTATGACGATCTTTCCAAGCATGCTTGGGCTTATCGGCAGCTTTCGCTGCTGCTGCGCCGTCCGCCGGGACGGGAAGCTTACCCGGGCGATGTTTTCTATTTGCATTCGCGTTTACTGGAGAGAGCAGCCAAGTATTCTCCGGAATACGGGGGCGGTTCTCTTACTGCTTTACCGATTATCGAAACACAGGCAGGCGATATGTCTGCCTACATTCCAACCAATGTTATTTCCATCACCGATGGCCAGATGTATCTGGAAACAGACCTGTTTAATGCCGGTATCAGGCCGGCGTTGAATGTTGGGTTATCGGTGTCCCGCGTAGGTAGTGCAGCTCAGACCAAAGCCATGAAGCAGGTGGCTGGTAGACTCAGAATGGAGCTGGCTCAGTACCGGGAAATGGCTGCCTTTGCCCAGTTTGGTTCAACCGAGCTGGATAAGGCAACTAGGGCACAGCTTGAGCGTGGCAGACGCCTTACTGAAATCCTGAAGCAACCTCAGTATGTACCTGTGCCGGTGGAAAAGCAGGTTATGATTTTATATGCGGCAATCAACGGGTATCTGGATGATATACCCGTAGAGAAAGTAGCTGCTTTCGAAGCTAATTTTCACCGGTATATGGAGGGAAATCATCCTGAGATAGTAAAGACTATCGCTCAGAAGAAGGAAATCACTGCTGAAGTAGAAGAGGGTCTAAAGAAGGCTATTCCCGAGTTCAAGAAGAGTTTCCAGGCAGCGTAGTTTGAAAAGGAGCCTTCGACTGATTCTATTTTTTAAAAAGGAAATCGAGGTATAGCGAAGATTGGCTAATGTTCGTTTGATACGCCGCCGAATACGCGGCATTCGGAGTATAGCTAAGATTACCCGTGCCATGGAGATGATTGCCACCTCAAGGATGAGGCGGGCGCAGGAGCGCGGATTAGCCGGGAGGCCTTACTCGCAGAAGATACAGCAGGTTCTGGCTGACCTAGCAGCCCTGCCCCAAGCTGATGTGGCATTGCACCCTCTCCTGCAGCGAAGACCCGTAAATAAGATTGCGATTGTGCATATTACTCCTGACCGCGGGTTGTGCGGTGGGCTTAATGCCAATCTCAATCGCAGGACGGCGTCTTTTATCCTGGAGCAAAAGGTGCCGGTTACAGTTATTGGTGTTGGTCGCAAGGGGATAGATTTCATGAGGCGATACCGCAGGGATGTCAGGGCTGAGTTTACTCAGATTGGTGACCGACCCAGCTTGCTTGATACTCTGCCTATATCCCGTATTATTATCGATGATTATACCAACGGTGTTTGTGACCAGGTTTATCTGGTCTATGCTCAGTTTATCTCAACAATGGTTCAGAGGCCGGTTTTGCAGCAGATATTACCTATTGAACCAGCCCCAATACCCAGCGCACAGAATGTAGAGTATATCTATGAGCCGAGCCCAAATGTCGTCTTAAGCGGGC
>Ga0315274_10002416_pt1 | contig 28232 bp, 18 predicted proteins | sample YL17G02_20_MG_FD_203700 | JGI IMG/M metagenome (GOLD analysis project Ga0315274, IMG submission 203700) | Sediment microbial communities from Yellowstone Lake, YNP, Wyoming, USA - YL17G02_20 | ecosystem: Environmental > Aquatic > Freshwater > Lake > Sediment | place: USA: Wyoming | collected...
GTCGTCGCACGCTCCGTCTCTGGCGCGGCAGGCGGAGGAATCGGCGCGGAGGCCGCCCGGCCGGCAAGGGCGGCGCGAAGCATGGCGTATTCCAATTGATAGACGGAGAGAAGTTCGGCCGTCGGTTTGACACCCCAGATCGCGCCCATGTCCTGGTCGGAGAATCGTTCGGCGAACGAGGCGACGACCACTGTGCCGTGTCCGTATGATGCCGCGGCGGCCAGAGTCTCGCTGCTCGCGCCCCAAGCCAACGGCTCGCCGCCGCGAATCGGCCAGGCGCTCTCGACGGTAAAGGTTGTTCCGCCGGGGCCGTAAACCATCCCGCGGTAGGGCTGGCCTTCGCGAACGACCGTTACGTCGAACGCCTGAAGAAGCGGTTGAACGGCCGAACCGGAAGGACTGTCCACAACGAGGAGGCCGCCGCCAGCGGTGACAAAGCGGGTCACCCACTCGATTTCGCGCTGCGAAAACTCCCGGTTGGGTCGAATCAGAACGACCGCGTCGGCCCCTCTCGCGCACTCATCAAGCGATGGCGCCACAAACGGAAAACACCCGACCCGCAGCACCCACTGATAGAACATGTCGAAACTGCGCGTGGGCTGCGTGACGAACCCCTCGATGGGCAAATCGTAGTCGCAATGTTGCCGCTCGAAACCGACCCGGAGCAGCGGCGCGTGATTCAGCGGCGGGGCGCACGTTTCGCGGTTGAACCGCCGCGCTCCGAACGCCAGCGCCGGAACGATGCCCGCTGCAACAAGAATGACGACCGATGCAACGCCGACGGGACGGTCGGCTCTCACGATCAGGGCAATGGCCGCGACCAGGGCCGCCAGTCCCACTGCCGCCCAGACGGTCTTCCACCGGCCCCAGAGGCTGCGATGGTTGAGCCATTCGATGCTGGCCAGGAGGAGTTCGGGCTTGCCGGGCTGAAAGGCGCAGAAATTGGAGAAACAGGTGCTGTCGCCGAACGCGAGAACGCGCCCGGCGCCGACGTTGCGTGTCCACATCTCGACAAACGGACCAAAGTCCATGTCGCTTCGGTCAATTACCTGCGGATAGAAATTCGGGCTGTGATAATCCACGGACAGAGCCTTGAGGCTTGTGCCGACGATGACCGGTTCGCCGCGAAAACCAAGCAGCTTGATCGAGCACGAAACCTGGAAGAAGAACAGGGGCAGGTTCATCACGATCGGGTGGGGCAGCATCTTCGGCGGGCGATAGACCTGCTCGAACTTCCGCGCCGTGTCGAACAGGCAGTCGAAGCGAAACTCGAAACCGAAAGGACGCGCCAAGCGGTTGATGTAAACGCCGGAGCCGAAAACGTTCGTATGCTCGCCGATCAGGAACAGGCCGCCGCCCTGCCGGACGAAATTGACGATGGCCTTCACTTCGGAGTCGTCGTAGGCGCGCGTGGGAATCTTGACGACCAGGACGTCGCACGGATGCAAGGCGTCGGGCGTGATCGGCGTTTCGAGCCGCCCCATCCGATAGAATCGGGACAGATAATCATAGATGCAGTAGTAGTTGTAGCCGGATTCCTGGCCATACCAGGCGGTGTCGAAGGGGCGGGTGGTCTTTTCCCAGTTGCTGTGGTATTCGTCCACGAGAACGCGGCCCGATTTTCGTTGGGAAGGTTCGGGCAATGCGACGGCGGCGACGATGCCGGCGGCCGCAAGTAGCGCGCAGAGTACGGCAGGGCGCAGGCCTGCACCGGCGCCCAGAACGCTCTCCAGCCAATCGGAGGGATCGGGTGAGCCGGGACGCTCCGGCTTCGGCGCCAGCGCGGCGAAACACCACGCGAGCGGAAAGAAGGTGATCGCCGTCCACCAGGGGTTCCAGAAGATGTCCACGCGGTTGGCCGTGTCCTCATAGCCCATGCGGTGCATCAGGTAGATGTAAGCCGTAATGACCGCCGCATAGCGAACGAGCGCATAGACGACCGCCGCGACGATCCCGAGCGGGATGAGGCGGAGGGCCGACCGGCGCAAGGAGGGCAAGCACGCAACGGCCACAAAGAAGCCGACCAGGATTGTCGTAGCCGTAAACAGCCCGAGCCGCTCGGTGGTGACGGGGAAGCCGTGAAGGGCGCGCATGGTCGGGACAAACACACTGTCCTCGCCGACGGTTGGATCGAGGCCGACCATCCACAGCAAGCCGCCGAGGATCGTTCGGAGCCAGGGGAGGTTGTGTTCGGCGGAAACGATTCGCTGATAGAGCGGAATCACGACGCTCTCGGCGATCAGAACAAATCCGCCCAGGGCCAGCGCATACCAGACAGGCCGCAAGCGCGGATGATGTTCGCTGTAGGCCAGCCAGCCGAGGATTCCCGCGAACGCCAGGAGCGGACCGACTTTGTAAGGCATGGGAAAACCGACGAGGGCTGCCGCTAACGACACGACAACGAGCATGGCGACGCCTCGTGCGGGACGGAACGTCTCGATCGGCGTCTGGGCTGCCGCGACGAGCAAGAAAAACAAACCGATGACCAGAGACAGGCCGGCGCCCAGCGGCGAAGCCGCGACGTAGAGCGGCACGGCAAACGTCCAATAGAGCGACAGCGACACGATTCCCATGAGAAACGCCGTGGTCATTTCGGTCCTGCCTCTGCGCTTGGCGCCGCCTTCGCAGGTTGCCAGGCTGCGCTACTCTTCACATGTTCCAGCAGCGCCTTGAGAAACGCGATGTTCGTCTCGTTCTGCGATTTCTCGGCTTCGAGGTTCTTGTTCATCAGAAAGTGGGAGTCGCCGATCACGATCAAGCGTCCCTTTTCCCACGGTTTGACAAGGACGACCGGATACTCGCCGTGGGCCGCGATGATTTCGGCGGTGTCCACAACGTCGCGCACGGGCCATGCCTCGTAGAACATTACGTCGAGGCCGAGAACGGGCGACCGCGTTTGAAAATAGCCCAGCGGCAGGTTCTCCATTTCGACGTCGAAAGCGCCGAGCAGCGGACGGCTGGCGTACGATTCTTCCCAACCCATGGCGACAAGCAGCGTCCCGCCCCGTTCAACATAAGTGCGGAGGATGGCGATTTCGGCTCGGGTAAACGGTTTCGCGGGCGCCACGACGGCCACCAGGCGGGCTTGGGCAATAGCCGCGTCATCGAATTCGTGAAGATTGAAAACGAGCAGGCCGCTGCGCATCAGGTTCATTTGGAATCCCATCAGGCCGTCGTCGCGCCAGCCTTCTTCGGAAGCCATGGGGACGTGCGATTGGTCGAGATAGGCGATGTCGCCGCGCAATGGATGACGATAGAGGTTGGCCCAGTAGCGCTGCGCCGCAATCGGAATCGCCGCCGTGAGCAACGAGAGAACCAGAAAGACCCAAACGCCGGGTGAACTTCTCCAAAGCAGCAGGGCAACGGCAATCGCCAGCAGGACCGCCGCGGCGGGCGTGGTCCACGGCTGAGTGGGGTGAGCATCGGGCGTGGCAATCCATCGGAACACCCGCCCGACGAACTCGTGGCAGCCGACGACGATCCCGTTGGCGAAAGACGACGTGTCGCCGAAGACGAGCACCTTGCCGCGACCATAGCGTTGCGCCGCGGCCAGAACCGTGTCGCCCAACGGTTCATCGGCATCAAACGCCATGTTGCCCAGGTAGGCCGAGTCGGGCTTGAAGCGATTGCCACGATCTTCGAAACCATGGCGGCCGAGAATGATCGGATAGGCGGGCGGGCGGATCGCCAGCGAGGCGCCGGTGACGATGCCCGCCTCGTTGCGCTCGTCGCCCAGCCCGACCGTGAGCGGGTGCGGGCGGTAGTCGTAGCCGTGGAGCCAGCCGCCGACGGCGCTGATGGCCGAGTCGAAATGAAAGGCAATCGAGGCCGGTTCGAGCAATTCGTTCACGAAAACACGCCCCGACGGGTCGTACCAGGTGTGGTCGCCCAGGACCAGCAGAGTTCCGCCGCGCTCGACGAAATCCCAGACGGCAGTGGTCGAGGTCGTCGGCAGCGGCTGATTGAGATTGATGATGACGAGCGCCGAGGCGTCGGCCAGCGAAGTCGAGGTGATCTCGTCGGTGCGGCGCGCGGCAAGTCCAAGCGATTCGACGAAGCGAGGCAGATTGCCGAACATGCCGACCGACAGCGGGCCATACTGCCCCCACTGCGGACTCTCCCAGTTCAGGAAGCCTTTCTCGTAAAAAACAATCGGCTGAGTTGAACCCTGCAATCCCGTGGGCGGCAGGTAGCAAAGAAGGCCGACACACGCGGCGAAGGCGGGAACGGCAAGGATCGTTCTCACCCACCCGGCGCTGAGCGGCATGAACGGTTCGCCGACGGTTCGCCAATGATCCACCCCCCAGATAACGACGGGGATGTTCAGAAGGAAGAGAAGAAGCGGGAGATTCCAGGGCACACTCCGCGACAGCACGCCCTGGTGCCAATGCAACTGTTCGGCCGTCCGGCCGGCCAGCGCGGCGATGGCGGGAAGCAACAGGTCGAGCAGACGGCCGGCAAGAATGAGATAGAGAACTTGGGCGACGAGCGTGAGGGCAATGGGGACAACGAGGTCGTACCATCGGCTTCGGTGGCCGTAGAAAACCCACGTAGCGCACCAGAAGAGGATCACAAGGCCGGTGATCGCGAAGCCCGCGTAGGATGGACGAAAGGCGACGGCGGTTCCCGCGATCTGGCCGCTGACCGTGCAGGCCGCCTGGGCGAGCCAACGCCCGGCATACCAGGTCTCGGGAAGCGTTCGGGCAAGGAGCAGCAGAACGGCAAATCCGAGCGCGGTCAGGACATAGACCGGCATGTCGTCGTCTTCGATCCCCACGCCTTTGACGACCAACCACAGTCCCACCGTCGCCACGGTCAGCGCCGCAACGGCCATGGGCGGTTCGGGTTGGATGGCCGCCAGGCCGGCTGCGAAGACCGGTATTCCGATCAGCAGCAGCGTCAGATTCTGGCGGCGCACCGGACGCTGGATGTGAGTGAGGCAGAAGATCGCAAACGCCAGCAAGGCCGCGGCGCGTTCGAGCGAATGCGTCATCTCGCCGGCATTGCGCGAAAGAAACACCAAGCTGGCAAGAAAGAGAACCGCTTGAGTGGCTGATGGCACGACTCGGAGACCCCGCAGACCGACCCAGCATGTTGGCCGGCTCATGGGCAATTCAATTCAGACAGACATACCCTTTTTCGAGAATGGAGGGCGTGTCAAGGCCCGTGATTCCGAGCGCGGTGCCATCGGCGCACCGAGAAATGCGGGCTGGCCTCATTCGGGAGTCCGCACAACGCCAACCACGCGCAAGCCGAAGTCGCCGGTCCGGTGGCTCGGGACGTTCCTGCCACGGTACGCCGACCGGCAGCGCGCCGGATCACCGACCCGCGAACCGCCCCGCAACACCCGGAGCTGACCAGAAGGAGGGCCTATTGGATCACTCACCGCCCCATCGGGATACTTGTCTGCATACCAGTCTGCGCACCACTCCCAGACGTTGCCATGCATATCGCAAAGATCCCAAGCATTGGGCTCTCTTTCGCCGACCGGATGGGTCTTCTGACCTGAATCCGAGGAGATCCATGCATAGTCGGCCAAGCCGGCCTCGTCCTCACCAAAGCAGAACTCCGTCGTGCTGCCTGCGCGACACGCATACTCCCATTCGGCTTCGGTTGGGAGACGGAATTCCGTCACCGGGGCCTTGGCTGTCAGTTTTTTTGTCAGTCTTTTCAGGAATTTCTGACAATCACTCCAACTGACCATCTCAACGGGATTCCTCGGCGCTTTGAAATTCGATGGGTTGCTTCCCATGACCGCTTCCCATTGCTGCTGCGTGACCTCGCATTTGCCCAGGTAAAAAGGCTTTGTGATCGTCACTTTGTGGACTGGCTTCGCGTCGCTGATCTTTTCGGAGCCCATCATGAACGAGCCGGGGCAGATGAGAACGAGGTCGAGATTGATCCCGCCGCCCAGATCGAGCGAGAGGTTCTTTGAGGGTCCCGGCACGGCGGCAACCTTCTGGCGCAGCGCCGCCATGCGCGGATCGCTGGGAATCAGTTTCTCCAGTTCGGCGAGGACATCCTCGGCCCCAAACTTGTCGCCGCGTGACAGAGCGGTTTCGAGGCGCTGAATAACAGGGGGTGCCTTGGCTGCATTCTCGGCGGTCAGTGCTTCGGCAACAGCGCCTTTGAGCGCGGCGGTCGCCAAGCGATAGCCGTTTGTGGCTGCGGCCACGTCGCCGCCGGCGGTTTTGGCCTCCGCTTCGGCGGCGAGTTTCTTCGCGGTGTCGAAGGACCCCGCGGTGCGCCGAGTCAGGAGATTTTCGTCCACGGTAGCCAGCGCGGCAGCCCAGTCGCTTTGGGCCTTGGCCAGAAGGTTGGCGGCTTGGGCTTCGTTCTGCGCTCTGGCGAATTGCTCGACGGCCTGATTGTATAGTTGCCTGGCTTTGTCGAGGTCTTCGGCGGCGAGGGCGTTCGCACCATCGGCCAGGGCCTGTTTGCCAAGTTCGAAGGAGGCAGGGCGGGCCGGTGTCTCGAAGGCCTTGTCGGCTAGAGTGCGCGATTGCTCGGCGGTTTTCTGGAGCTCGACCACTTGGTCGCGCTTCGCCTGAAGCGCGGCGGCTTCGCGGTAGAATTGTTCGGCTCGCGTGAAAAGCGCACACGCGGGAGTGTAGTCACGCGCTTCGAGCGCTTCCAAGGCGGCCTTCTCGGCGCTCCTGGCCCGCTCGACAAGGCCCGGAAGCGAGCCGGGTTTTGCTGCGGCCTTCGGAGCGCTCTCGGCGGTTTCGCTGCGAAGAGCAGGAAGCGGCCGTCTGCGCACGGGAAGAGCCTTGGCTTCAGAGTCGAACGGCGGCAAATCCCTGACCTGCTTGCGTGCTGAGAGCATTGCCGTGCGCGCCGCGACAACCTGTTCGAGTGTCGCGGGCGCGCCGGGTGTCAGGAGCGCCTCATACGCTGCGCGCGCTCTTGCCAGCTCGGCGATGGCCTGCTCAAACTCGGCGGCCTCGACGTAGCCGTCGGCATTGATTTCGGACCGCTTGGCGGCCTCTTTTTTCTCCGGCGGGACCGAGGTCTCGACGAGCAAGCGCGCCCGTTCGACCTTCGCCCGCGCCTCGGCCAGCCGTTCCAGCAGCTTGCGTCCATCGAGCGCCTGGCGATAAAACGCTGCCGCCTCGGCGTAGGCCTTCACCGCCTCGGCATACTTGTCCTTGCCCAGGAAGATATTGGCCGCCATTTGCTGTGCCTCGGCCTTGGCGACCACCTTACGCATGGGCGCAAGGATTTCGGCATCAAGCCCGGCAACCTCCTGTGCCAACACAGTCACGCCGGCGCGGGCGTTGATCGCGTCCTGAAGCGTAGCCTCCTTTTCGGCCGCTTGCGACCTCTGACTGAACACCACCGCCGCCACAAGCAGCGCCGCCACGCGGACCGCGGCCATCCACGCGGTTTGAGTCCACACCGTTCGCACGTACATGGCTTTCCCTCCTTCTTTCCCTATTCTCGTTGCGTGTTGGATTGCCGCCGACATTTTTGCCTAACCTCTCACCAACGCAACCACCGATCATGGATATGTCTGGGTGGCTGCCAATGCCTTTCGCTCTGTCGGCCTCTACGGTTTTTTCGCTCTATTCGTTGAAGCCGCGCAAGCAAAATCGGCAGTATTCGCGCGTGGTGGGCGGCGTAGAGCGCCGGTGCGGTGGCACAGCGCTCTATTCTGGCCCAAAGCTGTGTTGACAGCAGCAGCAACGGCTGATATGGAAGCCACTCTATACGTGGACTGCCGAGGTGAAAGATCGTGAATCTCGAAGTCTTGTTCAGCGAGCGGATTCTGGCCTTGCCGGTTCTGCTGTTCTCGATCGTGGTGCACGAGTTCTCGCACGCCTACGCCGCCTATCGGGCCGGCGACATGACCGCGGCGGCGCAGGGGCGGCTGACGCTCAACCCGCTCGCCCACATTGACCCCATCGGAACCGTGCTCATTCCGCTGCTTCAGTTTTTCGGACCGCAGGGATTGCCGCTGATTGGTTGGGCCAAGCCCGTGCCGGTCAATCCGTTGCGGTTTCGCAGCTCGGACTGGGACATTTTTGTGTCGCTGGCGGGGCCGGGATCGAACTTCATCCTGGCGGCGATTGCGGCGGTTGTGCTGAAAGTCATCGTGATGGCCGGCGTGGCGTTCACCCCGGCGATGCAGCCCGTCTTCGTGGTTTTGATGTTCTTCATCGGGATCAACGTCGCGCTAGGCATTTTCAACCTGATCCCGATCCCGCCGCTGGACGGCTCGCGGGTTCTCTATCGGCTGCTGGCATCAGCGCGGTCGCCGTGGGCCGACCGGTACGCGGCGCTTGAGCCATACGGCTATTTCATTTTGATATTGATTCTGGTCACACCGGCTTCGAGGTTATTTTCGGGGATTGTTCAATCCTGCCTGGGTCTCGTGATGAGATTCGTCTTTTAGGCAGCGGGAGTACGGGATGGCTAAGAAGCGCATTCTCAGCGGTATGCGCCCAACGGGGCGGCTCCATCTGGGCAACTACTTCGGCGCGCTCGAAAACTGGGTGCGCCTTCAGGATGAGTACGAGTGCTACTTCATGGTGGCCGACTGGCACGCGCTGACGTCGGACTGGCAGGATACGTCGCAAATCCGCGAGAACGCCCGCCAGATGGTCATTGACTGGCTGTCGGTCGGCCTGGACCCCCAACGAAGCACGCTGTTCGTTCAGTCGCAAGTCAAGCAGCACGCCGAGTTGGCGCTGATTTTGGGAATGTTCACGCCGGTGCCGTGGCTCGAACGCTGCCCCACCTACAAGGAACAGATCGAGCAGATGGCCAACCGCGACCTGTCGAACTTCGGTTTTCTGGGCTACCCGGTGCTTCAGGCCGCCGACATCGCGGTCTATGACGCGGTGGCGGTTCCCATCGGCGAGGACCAGGTGCCACACCTCGAGATGGCGCGCGAGATGGTGCGGCGGATCAACTTCATCTATGGCGAAGTGCTGGTCGAGCCGCAGCCGATTCTCAGCTACGCGCCGAAGCTTCTTGGCTTTGACGGGCGCAAGATGAGCAAGAGCTACGGCAACTGCATCTACCTGTCCGACCCGCCCGAAGAAGTGGCCTTCAAGGCGAAACAAATGGTCACCGACCCAGCGCGCGTTCGGCGCCAGGACCCCGGCAACCCGGACGTGTGCAGTGTGTTTTCGTATCAGAAGATTCTGAGCAAGGACAAGTTGGAGTGGATAGACAAGGGCTGCCGGACGGCGCAGATCGGCTGCACGGACGATAAGAAGCTGTTGGTCGAGCGGCTGAACGGGTTGCTCGAACCGTTTCGCGCGAAACGCAAGGAGCTCGAAGCCAACCCGCGGATTGTGGATCGTGTGATCGAAGAAGGCAATGCGCGCGCCCGCGCGACCGCCGAGGCGACGATGAAACGGGTGCGCAAGACGCTGAAGCTGTTTGAGGATTAGAGCATTTGTTGCTAGATGGCGGCAGCTCTCCTGTCGGGCAAGGAGCATCGCAGAAGATCAATTTTGAGTTTTGAGTGTTGAGTGTTGAGTTTCAAAGACAAAACAGCAGTATCGGGTGTGAGAAGAGAGGTTTCCCTGCCGATGGCAGGCCCGACTCTCGGTAGGATTCTCGGTAGGCCCGACTCTCGGTAGGATTCTCGGTAGGCCCGACTCTCGGTAGGATTCTCGGTAGGCCCGACTCTCGGTAGGATTCTCGGTAGGCCCGACTCTCGGTAGGCCCGACTCTCGGTAGGATTCTCGGTAGGCCCGACTCTCGGTAGGATTCTCGGTAGGCCCGACTCTCCAGTCGGGCAAGTGGGCGTCCAATGGAACCGAACGATACAAAGCCCCCGGACGGGATCACGAGAGACCTTCATATCCGCCGTCATCATTTGCCGCACTGGCAGATGGGCGGCAGCATCTATTTCGTTACCTTTCGCTCCCGTTGTGGAGATCTGCCCGAATCGGCGCGTCGCATTGTGGTACAAACACTCCTGCACAACCACACGAAACGGTATGACTTGCTTCTTGCGGTTGTCATGCCCGACCACGTTCATATCCTTCTCTGTCCTCGTCAAAAGACTCCGGGCATCTGGTTCGACCTCGGTGAAATCATGAAAGGGATTAAAGGCACCAGTGCCCGCAAGATAAACAAACTCATGGGAAGGAAAGGATCAATCTGGGCGGAAGAGAGTTGCGATCGCATGATTCGCAGCGAAGATGAATACATCGAGAAATGGAAGTACATGGAGCACAACCCAGTGAAGTCTGGTTTGGCTAACGATCCCAGAGAGTATGAATTCATTGTGAGACCCGATTTGGCTGGAGAATCGGGAGAGGTGCGGGACAAGAGTGTCCCGCCTACCGACTAGGGCATGACCTATCGCATCAAATTGCCGGTGTTCGAGGGGCCGTTCGATCTCCTTCTCCATCTGGTGAAAGAGAACCAGATGGATATTTACGATATCGAGATCGCCCGGATCACGGAGCAGTATCTCGAATACATCGAGGCGGCGGAGACACTGAACATCGAACTGGCCGGCGAGTTTCTGGTGATGGCGGCGACCTTGATCAACATCAAGTCGCGCGCGCTTTTGCCGACGCCGACGCTGGAGGAAGAGGACGAGGCCGAGGAGGACGAAATCACCAGCACGCGCGCGCTGATCCACCAACTGGTCGAGTACCGGCGGTTCAAGGAGGCGGCGCAGACCCTGGCCGAGCGCGCGCAAGAGCAATCGCGCGTATTCTATCGCACGCGAGTCATCCCGATCGTGGCGCCCGAGGCCGACGGGCTGGTGATGGAGAATCTCGAGGCGCTGTTTGCGGCGTTTGGGCGCGTGTTGCGCTATGCCACGTCGAAGGATTTCCACCGCGTCCTCGAAGAACGGTTTCGCGTCGAGGACAAGATTCTGGACATTGAGCAGCGGCTGAGCCTCGAAAAGTCGCTCAGTCTTCGGGCGTTGTTTGATCGCTGCATCCACAAGATCGAGAGCATCGTGACGTTTTTGGCGCTGCTTGAGCTGTGCCGGCGGCGTCGAATTCGCCTGAAGCAGAGGCGTCCGTTTGATGACGTAATTGCCACGGCTGTGGAGGAACAAATCGAAAATGTCCCCGTCGAAAAGCGAGAAGAAGCCGGCGCCTCCTGAACCCTCTCCCGAGAGCGCGGAAATCGAGGAAGTCGAAGCCGCCGTCGAGCCGGCGGTGGAATTGGCGAAGTCAGCCGGCGAAACCGGCGGCGTCGAAACCGCGCAGGGCGAAGCCGCAAAACCTTCGGCCGCTGAGCCAGTCAAGACGCCGCACGTCCGCGACCTGGCCGACGCCAAGGCGATCGTTGAGTGCTTGCTCTTCGCCGCCGTCGAGCCGCTCAACCTCCACCAAATTCGCGAAATCGTCCGCCCGATCAAAGAGCGGGACCTGCGCGCGTTGCTGGTTGAGCTGCAAAACGAATACGACGGCCGAGGCGGCGGGCTCCAGATCGTCGAGGTGGCGGGAGGCTATCAGATGGCCACACGGGGGCGCTATGCCGAATGGTTGGCCCCCTTTCGGAAGCGCAAACGCCGCACCGGACTGTCGGTCGCAATGCTGGAGACCCTGGCCATCATCGGCTACAAGCAGCCGATCATTCGCGCCGAGGTGGACGCCATTCGCGGCGTGGATTCGAGCGGCACAATTCATGCCCTCCAGGAGCTCGAGCTGATCGAAACGGTGGGCCAGAAGCAGGTGCCGGGACGGCCGTTCCTGTATAGCACGACGAAGGACTTCCTCAAACACTTCGGCCTCAAGAGTCTGTCGGATCTCCCTTCGATTGAAAGCCTGCGCGAGCGGTTTGGAATGGACCAGGGATAAAGAGCGAGTGTTGAGTGCTGAGTTTTGAGTGTTGAGTTACGGGTTTCCCGTAGGACAGGTTGGCAACCTGTCAAGGCGTGTGGGATTGTCCAGGAACAACGATTCTGACAGGTTTCCAACCTGTCCTACTCGTTTCGCGCGAGCGGCAATCGGTGGGGCGGTGTCTTCTTCACAAGTGGCTGGCGGCGTGCGGCGTTGCGTCGAGGCGCAAGGCCGAGCAATGGATTCGCGATGGGCGCGTGGCCGTGAACGGCGAAAGTGTCACGCGAGTGCCGGCGTTCTGCGATCCCGAACATGATGCAGTGACTGTGGATGGGCGCGAGGTTCGCGCGCCGCGAGAGCGCGTCTATCTGGCGGTTCACAAGCCGCGCGGCTACGTGAGCACCGTGAGCGACCCGCACGCGAAACAGCGCGTGGTGGACCTGGCGCCGCCCGAACTGGCGGGGCGTCTCAAGCCGGTCGGGCGCCTGGACAAGGACAGTGAAGGGCTGATCCTTTTGACGGACGACGGCGCACTGATCAATCGGCTGACCCATCCGCGCTATCATGTCGAAAAAGCATACGAGGTTCGGGTCGTGGGGACGTTGGATGAACGGGCGGTCGAAACGCTGCGGACCGGCGTGGCGCTCGAAGAAGGGCTCGCGCGCACGATCGAGGTGACAATTCTCAACCGCGACGGCGCTGGTGCGGCGTTGCGCGTCGTGCTGGCCGAAGGCCGCAAGCGGCAAATCCGGCGCATGATAGCAGCGGTCGGGTGCCGCGTCGAGTACTTGCGGCGCGTGCGGATCGGACCGATCACGTTGGGCGCGCTGCGCACGGGTCACTGGCGGCACTTGACAAGAGACGAGGTTGGGCTACTTTACCAGGCAACTGGGATTGCCGCGTCCCAATTGCCCAAGAACAAAGGATGACGCGATGACGAAACTTGACCGCTTGCGCAAACAGATTGACTCGATAGACCGCGAGCTCGTCGAGCTTCTGGATCGGCGGGCGGGTCACGCCAAGCAGGTCGGCGAATACAAACGCGCTCGCGGCCTGGACTACTACGACCCCGCGCGGCAAAAAACCGTCCTCAGTCGCGTGATGGAACGCGGCAGCGGCCAGTTTCCGCGCACGGGCCTCAAGGCCGTCTTCACCGAGATCATGTCGCACTGCCTGGCGCTCGAGCGGGCGGTCAAGGTGGCTTATTTCGGACCGCCCGCGACGTTCACACACATTGCCGCCGTGACCGAGTTCGGTTCGGCCGCCGACTATGAACCGCGCGACACGATCAACGACCTGTTTCTGGCGGTCGAGAAGGAAGAAGTCGAATACGCGGTCGTGCCGGTCGAGAATTCAACGGGCGGCGTCGTTCACACGACGCTCGACATGTTCCTCGATTTCGACGTCCGTATATGCTCCGAAATCCTGATGGCGATCACGCACAACCTGCTGGCGCGCTGCCGGCTCGGGCAAATCCGCCGCGTCTATTCGAACCCGCAGCCGTTTTCGCAATGCGCGGCGTGGCTGACGCGACACCTTCCGAACACCGAGCGAATCGAGACGGTCTCGACGGTTCAAGGGGTTCAGCATGCCGCGCGCGAGAAAGGGTCGGCGGCGATCGCCAGCGAGCTGGCGGCGCGCATGTACAAGTTGAAAATCGTCGCCGGCGGCATCGAGGACACCCACTGGAACTCGACGCGCTTCTGGGTGATCGGCAAGAAGGTCTGCCAGCCGACGGGCGCGGACAAGACGTCGCTGATGATGTCGGTCAAGGACCGGCCCGGCGCGCTGTTCAACCTGCTCAAACCGTTCGCCGCCGAAGGGCTGAACCTGACCAAGATCGAATCGCGGCCGACGCGGCGAAAGGCGTGGGAGTACGTGTTTTTCGTTGACCTGATGGGCCACATCAATGACCCGCCGGTGCGGGCGGCGCTCAAACGAATCGAGCCGCATTGCGTGTTTGTGCGCGTGCTGGGCAGCTATCCGCGCGAGGTGCGGCCCAGGTCGGAGAGCGAGTATCGCTAGCGCGAAACGATGAACGATGAATGATGAATGATGAACGAAAAGAACCTGTGGCTCAGCCCCTTGTGGGCGTCGGTCGTTTAGGGGTTCGGGTTGCAGATGCTGAACACAAACGGGCACGTGACCTTACGCACAGCTGAATCGAAATCTTCGGTTAAGAAGAGCGAGCGCGACATGCGCCGAAGAACTCGCAATTCTCCCATTTCCTGTCGGCCTCATTTGCTGGCGCTCGCGCCGTATCCGCCGGGGCGCCCGATCGAGGAGGTTCAGCGCGAGTATGGCCTCAAGCGGGTCATCAAACTCGCCTCGAACGAGAATCCGCTCGGGCCATCGCCCAAGGCGCTCGCTGCCCTGCGCCGCCACGCCCGCGAGGCCCATCGCTATCCCGACGGCAATGTGTACTACCTTCGCCAGACGCTAAGCCGTCACCTCAGCGTCGCGCCCGAGCAACTGATGTTCGGCAACGGCTCGGACGAACTGATCATCTGGCTGGCGCTCACTTACCTGTCGCCGCGCGGCAGCATCATCGTCTCGCAGTACTCGTTTGTCCGCTATCAGATGGCGGCCCAGCTGGTCGGCGCGCGCTGGAAGACGATTCCGCTGATCGAGTGGCGACACGACTTGCGCGCGATGGCGCGCGCCGTGTCGCCGCAAACGCAGATGATCTTTCTCGCGAATCCCGAAAATCCTGTCGGCGCGATGGTTGGGCGCGAAGAGTTCGAGCGTTTCTTGAAGGCCGTGCCGCGTCGCGTTCTGATTGTCCTCGATCAGGCTTATTTCGAGTATGTGCGGGACAAAGACTACTTCAACGGAATTGACTACATCGCGCGCCATCCAAACCTCGTCGTCCTGCGCACGTTCTCGAAGGTTCACGGTCTGGCGGGATTGCGCATCGGCTATGGGGTGGCTCATCCGCAGATCGTGGCCGACGTGGACCGCGTGCGTCCTCCGTTCAACGTCAACCGCCTCGCCCAGGAAGCGGCGGCGGCGGCGATCGAAGACGCGGATTTTGTCCGAAAGAGCGTCGAGACCAACGAGGCGGGTCGCCGTTATCTGTATGGCGAGTTCGAACGGCTGGGGCTGACGTACGTGCCCAGCCAGACGAACTTCGTCCTGGTTCGGGTCGGGCGCGAGGGGTTGGATGGGTCGGCGGTCGCGCAGGAGATGATGCGCCGGGGCGTGATCGTCCGGCCCATGGCGGGTTTCGGCTTGCGCGATTATGTTCGAATCTCCATCGGCCTGCCCGCCGAGAACCGGTTGGCAATGAAGACTCTCGCGACGGTATTGAGGCAGGAGGCGGCACGGTAGCCGCGACCGGAGAGCCGATCATGATTTCACGGGTCAGCGTCAAGTGCTTCAAGAGATTCGAGGACCAACCCTTCGATTTATCGGAACACATTGTATTGGCCGGTCCAAATAACTCAGGGAAAACGACTCTGCTTCAGGCCATTGCTCTGTGGTATTTGGCCCTGCAAAAGTGGGTGGCGGAGCGCGGCCCCAAATCAGGCTCCAAAGCGAAGCAGCGCACGGGCGTCCCAATCACACGGAAGGATCTGACGGCGATTCCGCTTCGGGAATTGAATCTTCTTTGGACAGGCACAGCCACGGCTTTAAGAAAAGAGGAACTGGAGAAGGGGCAAAAGTCGGGGTATCCGCGTATTCTGGCCATCACGCTGGAGGGGCAAACCGAGAACGAACGATGGGCACTGACATTTGAATTCCGTTATGCGAATAGTGAACTTCTCTACGTTAAACCGGCTTCGGAACAAATAGATAACCTGCCCAAGGCGGCGGAAGACTTGACTGTCGTGCATGTTCCTCCCTTCTCCGGTATTGGCGCAGAGGAAACGCGCTATGACCGCCCATATCAGGACTTGTTCGTAGGGCAAGGCAAACCCGGCGATATTCTGCGCAATCTTCTCCTCGAGGTCTATCAGAAGAGGGACGAGGACGACGGGAAAGCCTGGTCGGATCTCTGCTCGCAGGTCGAGGAGATTTTCGCCTATCGGTTGCTGCCGCCTCAATACGAAGGTCGGCCCTTTATCTTATGCGAATACATGCCGGGCATTCCAAGAGGGAAAGGCAAGAATGGCCTGCCTCGGTTGGACATTGCCAGCGCCGGCAGCGGTTTCCACCAAGTGCTTCTACTGATGGCATTCTTCCACGCACGGCCTGCAACTGTTCTGCTGTTGGACGAACCCGATGCCCATCTGCACGTCATCTTGCAAAAGGAGATCTATGATCGGTTGCGGAGCATCGCCGCTGAGCGACGATGTCAACTGATCATCGCCACTCATTCCGAGGTACTGGTGGAAGCCACCAGTCCCAACCTGATCCTCTCCTTTTACCGTGAACCACCGCACCGACTGCTCGACGACGTCGTCGAGCGCGATCAGGTCCGCGAAGCGCTCAAGCGGCTCACGGCGATGGACATCCTTTTGGCCGAGCAATCGCCGGGCGTTTTGTACGTCGAAGGGGAAACCGACTTCAATCTGCTGCGGGCGTGGGCGCGAGTCTTGAACCATCCCCTTTACAGGTGGTTCAGCGAGAATCCGTTCTGGAAAAGCAACCAGGGCCGCCATCCGCGAGAGGCGCGCGCGCACTTTTTCGCGCTCCGCGCTGTGCGGCCGGAACAAAAGGGGGTCCTGCTTCTCGACGGCGATAATCGCGGACTTCCGGACCACGAATTCGCCGCCGATGGGTTAATGGTCCTCCGCTGGACGCGATACGAAGCGGAGAGCTATCTGGTGCATCCCGCCGCGTTGCGCAGGTATCCGGAAAAAGTGTTGGGACCGTTGTTCGCCGAGGCAGGGGCTGCGTATTTGCGTGATGAACTTCCGGGGGCTGTCTGGCGCGACCCCTTGGCCGAACACGACTACTTGAACAGAACTCCCGCGAGCAAGACACTGCTTCCGGGCTTCTTCAAAGCCGCGCAAGCGCCCCTGCCCAAGAACGATTATTACCGGATCGCCAAGCAAATGATGCCCGAGGAGATCGCCGGCGACGTGAAAGAGAAACTGGATGCTATTGCACGGGTCTTTGGAATTTCCCCGTGACCGTCTCGGGAGGCCCTCTTGCAGATCGGAACACTGGCGATTTACGGCGTGGGATTGCTCGGCGGATCGCTAGGACTGGCCGTGAAGGCGCAGGCCATGGCGCGGCGCGTCGTCGGCATTGGCCGTTCGCCCGAGCGACTGGCCGAAGCGGTCGAGCGCGGCGCAATTGACGAGGCCACCACGCGGCTTGAGGAGGGCTGCGGCGAGGCGGACTGGGTGGTGTTGGCCTCAACGGTCTCGCACATTGTCGAGCTGTTGCCGCGGGTGGCTGCGGCGTGCCCTCCGGCCGCCATCGTGACCGACGTGGGCAGCACCAAGGCGACGATTGTTCGCCAGGCCGAACGATGCTTCCCGCGCGAAGGACCCTTTTTCGTCGGCTCCCATCCGATGGCGGGAAGCGAGCGGAGCGGCGTCGCTCACGCCGCGGCCGATCTTTTTGAAAAGGCGTGCTGCATCGTCACGCCGACGCGGGAGACGTCGGGCGAGGCCGCCGGCAAGGTTGAAGAATTCTGGAAGGCGCTGGGCGCGCGCGTGGTGCGGCTCGATCCGACGCAGCATGATCGCGTCGTGTCGGCGGTCAGCCATCTCCCCCACATGACGGCGGTCGGATTGCTCCTGGTCGCCGCCCAGCTCGGCGAAGACGCCGAGCTGCTGGCCACGCTGATCGGCAACGGGTTCCGCGACTCGACGCGCGTGGCCGCCGGTCCGCCCGAAGTGTGGCGCGACATTTGCCTCGAAAACCGCCGGCCGATCGCCGACCATCTCGAGCGCCTGGCCGAGGATTTGCTCGCGGCGGCCCAGGAAATCCGCGACGGCCAGGGCGAGCGGCTGCTCGAACGGCTTCGGCGCGCGCGCGAGTTTCGAAATCGAATCGTTCCATGATAATGGCCCCCGGCCCATGACGCCGACCGACCGCAAAATCCTGTTCGCGCTTGTCGTCATCGGCCTGGTTTTTCGCCTGGCCTGCCTGAATCTCAACGCCGCCGAATATACCGACGGGATTCTCCAGATTGCGGCGTTCGACGTCGGTTTCACGTTCTGGCCGCCCGGCTATTCGGTCGCCGCCAAGGTGCTCGCCTTTGGCGTGGGCGATCTCGAACTGGCCGGAAAACTGGTTTCGATTCTGTCGAGCGCACTTCTTCTCATTCCGTTGTTTTCTCTGACGCTTCGTCTGGCGGGACGGCGCGCGGCGGTCTATGCGGCGCTCTTCTATCTGACCGACCCGATTGTCATGCGGTGGAGCATCCGCGTGATGAGCGACTCGCTGTTTAATGTTTTGTTTTTCTGGGCGGCGGCGCTGTTTCTCCAAACGACCGAATCGCCGCCAAAGGATCATGAACGGCAACCAACCGCGATGCCGCTTGCAGGCTTGTTGTGCGGTTGCCTTCTGGCGCCGCTGGCCACGCTGACGCGCTATCAGGGCATCTTGCTCGTTCCGCTCGAATGGCTGGCCTTGAAAGCGTATTGGGCAAGCGCCCGCGCCTCGAAGGATTCGCGGAAAACGACTGTTGTTTGCGCGGCGTTGTTGGCGTGGCTGCCCGTTGTGGCCTGGGTCGGCGTGCACAGCAACGCGCATGTCCGGCAGTTCACGGAACGGGCGGAAGTTGGGCTGATTCAAACCCTGATCGCCTACTGGAGCCTCGCCGAGAGTTTCGTTTTGCTCCTCCCCTATTTCGTCACAATCCCTGTGTTTGTCCTGTTTGCCTGTGGACTGGGGCTTTGTTTCGCCGGTGATCGGCAGAAACGGACGTTTGCGTGGACGTTTGTGTGGTTCGCCGTGACGATCATCGCCATCCAGTCGGCCTTTCGCGTGTTTCAGGAACGCTACCTGTTGCCTCTGGTCCCATTCATGCTGGTTTTGGCGGGCGTGGCGGCGGCTCGTTGGGAGGAACGCGCCGAAGCGCGGCGCGGGCTGGTGCGAGCGGCGCTGGTGCTGTTTCTCTGCCTTTGTTTCGCCTGGACATCGGCGGTGCTCCTCTCGCAGCGAGAAGCCTTTGGCGACATCAAGCGGGCCGCCCGCTTTTGCGCGACGCTTCCGCCCGAGGCGCGCGTTTTTTCCAACGAATGGTTTGGCGGAGATCGGCCCGCGATCAAAATGTCGTTCTGGTCGGGAAGAAGAATCGAGGGTTATGACGGATCGCAGCCGCTGGCCAAGGGCGACTATTTGTGCCTGCACAGCGGCATCTATGGCCGATGGAGTGCGTATCCGGCGCTGGGACCGTCGCCCAGTTTCCAGGAGCGACTGGCGGCGGTGGACGTCCAGTACGACTGCACGCCGGTCGGCGGCGAGTTCCATGCCCGGATCGTTCCCTTGTTTCCCGACATTATGGATGGCAGCGAACTGCATACAAGCCCTCTGGCGTGGTTCTACCGCTATGTGCCCCAGCGATTCCGCACGGTCGTCCTGCGCATCGAAGGTCCGAGGTCGGCGCGATGAACGAGCGGCGTGTCGCACGAGCCATGATGGCAGTCGCCACGCTGGGGGCCTTCCTCACCTATTCAATGACGCTGTGTCGAACCGTTTATTGGGGTGATGGAATCGAACTGACCAGCGTCGCGACGATTCTGGGGATTCCTCACCCGCCCGGCTACCCGTTGTTTGCGCTGCTGGGAAAGGCGTTCGTTCAAGCGCCGCTGGGGACCGTCGCGTTTCGGCTGAACCTGATGTCGGCATGCACGGCGACGATTCTTGCCGCGATCGTGGCGTGGACGGTTTGGCGACTTCTACCGTTGCTCGGATTAGCGGATGACGAACGCCCGCTCGTCCGCGCCTTGTTTGGATTGGGAGCCGGCTGGACGATCGCCTTCTCCCAGACGTTCTGGTATCAGGCGGGACTGACCGAGGTTTATCTACTCAATGCCGCGTTTTTCGCGGGCGTGCTTCTGCTTTTGATGCTGACGCTCGCCGAACAAGACGCTCGGTGGTTCCTGGGGGCGTGTCTTCTATCAGCGGTCGGTTCGGGGAACCATGAGACGGTGGTCTTGTTGGTCCCGGCGCTGGCAGTCGTCGGCGTGTGGCTTGCGGCGCGACCGAACAAAGACACTGAGCCACAGAAGGTTCGCTCCCCTTTGCCTCCGAGGTCGTGGACGAGGCGGCTCGTTCGCGTTGCCGTCCCGGCTCTCCTGCTTGGGATACTGGGCGGACTCGTCTATGCCTACTTGCCCGTGCGCGCGGCCAAGAACCCGCCGCTCAACTGGGGCGATCCCTCGACGGCCAGGAACTTTCTCTGGATGGTTCGCGGCGGCGAATTCCGCAATGTCTTCCTGCTCAAGGCCGCGCCCCATGTCCCGCTCGACAGCCGGGCCTATCCCTATTTCCTTCGCAAGCGCGTGACCGAATGGCTGACGTGGACCGGAAATCAGTTTCTCGACTTGCCCGACGAGCAGGCGCCATCGGCCGCAGCGATTGGGTTCCTGATCCTGCTGCTTGCCGCGGCGGGATGGTGGATCATCGCGTGTCGCTTGCCGATCTTTGCGATTGTCCTGCCGACGGTCGCGGTCCTGGATTTGGCGATTGCGGCCGTCTATACCATTCCCGACATCGAGGGCTATTTCTTCCCCGTTCACATCGTTGTGGTGATCTGCCTGTTCGTCGCGCTGGCCGGTCTGCACCGCTGGACCGAAGAGCATCTTCTGATCCACAAATCCACAACGCTGGCGGCGCTGTTTCTCGCGCTTCCGGCGGCGCAATGGCTCCAGGGCCGCTCGATTTGCGACCACTCGCGCTACGACGCGGCCGAGCGCTATGGCCGCGAAGTGCTCGATCAACTGGCGCCCGGCGCGATGATCCTGACGCGCGGCGACTATGACATCGAACCGCTATGGTATCAGCAGATTGTCGAGCGCCGCCGCCGCGACGTGGTGGTCTTTGGGTCCAATTTCCTTGCTACGCCCGGCTATGCCAAGTACTTTGAGGGCCGTTACGATCCGCCGGTAAAAGCGCGCTTTTTCCCGTGGACGCCGTATGAGGCGGACTACTTCAAGGCGCTGGCCGACGACATCATCGCGGCCAACATTAAGGAGCGGCCGATGTATTCCACGTGGTTTGACCGCCGGATGGGCGTCGAGGCGCAACAGATCGAGATTCCGCTTCTGCGCGAGGCCGCCACGCTGGCCGCCGGAGAGCGACGCTACTTCCCCGATCCCTGGATTTACCGCCTGCGCGAAAAGGGGGCGCGACCGTGAAACTGTCGGTCATCGTGCCCGTCTATAACGAGCGCCGGACGATTGACGTGCTGCTTGAAAAGGTGCGCGCCGTCGCGATCGAGAAGGAAATCATCGTCGTGGACGGCCATTCCTATGACGGCACGATTGAGCTTCTTCGCGAGCAGGAAAAAATCGCGGGGACGCGGGTCATCTACCAGCCCCGGCGCAACGGACGCGGCAGTGCGCTCAAGGAAGGGATCGCCGCCGCCGTCGGCGAGTTCGTCATCTTTCAGGACGCCGACCTCGAACTCGATCCCCGCGACTATCCGGCGCTGCTCGCGCCCCTCGAACGCGGTGAGGCCGACGTCGTCTTTGGGTCGCGCTTCCTGACCGGACGGCCGCGCATGACCTTTCTCCAATACTGGGGCAATCGGGTTATCAACGCGGCGGTGAATCTCCTCTATGGAACCCACCTGACCGACGTCGAAACGTGCTACCAGGTTTTCCGTCGCGAACGGGTCGCCGGAATGAAAATCCACAACAACAACTTCGCGTTCACGGTCGAGTTGACCGTGGCGCTCATCAAAGCCGGCCATCGGATTCGCGAAATCCCGATCACCTACATCCCGCGTGGCCGCGCCGAAGGGAAGAAGGTCTATTGGATGGACGGATTCCTCTCGCTCTGGACGCTGATCAAGTACCGGTTCTTGCCGTAGAGATCTGGAAAATGTGAACGATCCTTGATGGTAGAACTTCATGTCACGTCAGTTCTGAGAGACGGGCCGCACATGCGCCCGTGTGCGGCTGAGCAGTTGCCCCGATTTCCCTTTGCCATTCTTGTCGATTTCGCTTGCGTCGGTAGGGAGCGAAGATTATAGGAAAATCCGAATTCGCCGAGAGTGTGGGTATAATCACCGAAAGGAGAGTGATGTCGAGCGGGCCAGACGCTTTTCTGACATAGCCGCTAAGGTGGCGGCGTCATAGGACTTTTGCGCTTTCCTCTCAAACTACCACACGACCTTCGGGTCACTCATAGCAGACGCACAAGTGCCGGACGCCCCCGATTCGGGGGCATCGTCCTGCACGGTGTTGCCATGAAGGGCGTGGTAGCCCTGAGAGGGAGCACGGTCAGTTCGGTGCTTCCGTTTGCTTTTTAGGGCGACATTTGCTCCTGGCGAATCATGCAGAAGGAGGGAAGTAAGATGAAAGCGGGATTGGCAATCACGGCGGAAGTTAGGCCAATATCTGGCAAGAGTCGGTTTCGACTCACGTTGATTGCGGTCGGGATGCTTGCGAGCATTTTCGCCTCTGACGTGCAATCACAGACCGCAATCCAGGTTGAGGGCTATGTTCGCGATGTCAAAACAAACGCACCAATACCGAATGCTTCGGTACAGGTCAAGAATCCGCTAACCGGCGCGAAATATCCCAGCACTCCGATCACGACGAGCGGAGCTGGATACTACAGCATCTCCCAAATCCCGTGGCCCGCCAACGGGACTATTGTGGTTTTTGTCACCGCTCAAGGATACAACAATTATGAGTCGCCGTCAATTCACCCAAACGGTTTCAATGTAGTAACCCACGCCCTCCTACTGGCCATAGATACCGACGGAACACTCCGCCTGAAGACAGGAGGTTACGGTGGCGTCTCTGTCACATTTCCCGGAGGAAACGTCGTCCGAATAACAAATAACAAAGACGCGTATTTCGGCGTAGGGGTAGAACGACTTCGAGGCGGACAGCTGGCAACTGTCGCTGACATCAATACGAATCCACTTCTGACGCCGCGAAGCTTCTGGGCTCTTGGCTGGGACATCGGAGTGCAGGATATACCCCTCGGAGTCACACAGACAAACGACCAGTTTACGATCAGCCTCGTTTCCGGCGCTGCAGGAACACCCGGACAGTATGAGACGGTACGGACAACCACCGCCGGCAAGAACATGGAGATGATAGTTTCGACTCTGCTGAAGATGCTGCTCGTCGGCTACGCAGGCGACTTGGGTGGGGCTGCATCAGAGATAATCACGAAAGCTCAGGTAAGTTTGGAAGTTGCAAATGGAAACTATGCGGCTGCTGCTGTGAAGATTGCCCAGTGGGTGTTCGTGAACAAGGAAGCGGTTGCCGCGATACTCGCACAGTTCGGGGTTCATCTGTCTGCGGATGCTGCGTCTGCAATATCCGGTTGGATGAAGGTCGGAATGGTTTTCCCCAGATTTGTAGACCTCATGGAAGCGCCTGCGCTTGATCAAATCGTCTTCGAGAAAACTGCCACAAATCAACTTTCGATCGAAACTGATGCCTACCCGATTTACGGAGGATACTGGGGATTCCGTTTGCCTTTTGCTTCCAAGATCGAGGTTAAGGTTAAGAACAACAGTGCCACCGCATATCCGAACGTATGGGTTGCTTTGGACATCCGCGATCCTTTTGGTCGGAAGATTGAGAACACAAAGACCCCCATTACAGATCCAGAGACTGGACGAATTGGCGCGCTCGACTTTGTCGCCTATGATCCGACCAATGCTCCTCATGAACAAGGCGTGTCCATTTCACCGGGAAGCACGTGGCTTTTCAGGACCCGAAATCCCTATGATTTCTCTCAAAGCGTGACCGGACACATCTATCGCGGTGGCAACTACACCTATGAATACGCGGTCTGGGTAAACGGCTATCCCGGCCAATCCGGAGCAAGCAAGATCACGTCGTTGAGAAGAGGCACCATCATCATTCGGGACACGGTGCCGCCCAATCCCGTGAGGCTTTTCGATGTCCACTACGCAGACGCCGGAACCACTATAGCGCTGAGCTGGGAAAAGGTGACCCAAGACACTAATGGCAATGAATTATTCGACATGGATTACTACTGGGTCTATCGAAGCGCATCCCAATACTTCGGATACACCCTCTTGGGGATGGTTGATGTTGACGAATTACAGAATCTCCCTATCCTTTACAAGGATTCCACCATCACACCTTGGAACTGTTACTATTACATGGTAGTCGCGGTTGATACGGGAGGAAATTACAGCGCCATCAGTCCCGCGGTGTTTGTGACTCCAAATCCCAGGGGGCAGGTTGTCTCGCTTTCTCCCAATCCCGCCACACAGGGCCAGAGCACAATCGTATTCACAGGTTCTGGAGATGACCCGGACAATGTAGGGACGCCGCCGGAGATTCGTCTGTATCGCTGGATTTCGGACCCTGGAAAAACCGATGGGAATACTGAATTATACAGCGGCCCGAATGCTTCCTTTTCGCTTTCCGCATCGAATCTGTGCGTTGGTAACCACACAATCACGCTTTACGTCCAAGATAACGAAGGGGAATGGTCGGCTCCGGCAACGTTCGGACCTGTGACCGTTCGGAGGGGAAACACAGCGCCGACGGCTTCAGTGGTATCCATAACGCCAAATCCCGCGACTCAAGGGCAAGGCAGTGTCACTTTCACAGGTACGGGAACTGATCCCGATGGACTGGGTAGCCCGCCCCAGATTCGCGTCTATTGCTGGTCCTCCGATCGGGGGAAAACAAACGGCCAATTGGAGCTGTATCGAGGCCCGAATGCCTCCTTCTTCGTGCCGGCCTCTGACCTCAAAGTCGGTACCCATGTCATCAGGTTGACGGTCCAGGACAATGACACCCCGGCGGAATGGTCTGCTCCCGCGACCTTCAATTCCCTATCGGTTCGACAACCCGGAGGGGCAACTTTCGGAGCCGTTACCTTGAACGATCCGCTTGCAGGCTCACGCAAACCCGTGAAGACGGGCGATCCGGTCTTCATTGATCTTTCGTGGGATTTCTCGGCGGCAACCAGTTTCCCCGACGCTCAAGGGGTCGCGTTTAATTTCAGATTGAAACAGGGCACCTACTCGACGCTTGTCACGTGGCAGCCCTATAAGACACGAATCGGACGAAACACCTTCCGGATCACTACCTCCGCCTCAGCGCCGTCGGGAGATTATGACCTGGCTATTGACGTTGTGAATCTCGCCACTGGCCTGACAGTTCTGTCCGCCTCTTTCAACGGGGTCGTGAATCTCTCCTCAAGCAATCCGGGAGTCGTGCTACCACAGCCGGCGCAACCAAATGCCAGTCTTTTTTGGGCGGGGCGTAACAACGTTCGATTGACTTGGAACTACGGGAACTATGGACAGACGGAGTTTCGCTTTGAGCGCAGTGTCAACGGCGGGCCATTCGGCCGAGTCCATTGGCTGGATTGTCACGGTCAGGCTGTCAAGGTTGATGACGAAACAGTAGAACCCGGCAAAACGTACGCCTACAGGTTTCAGGCGAGGATCAACGACTCGATTGTGTCGGCGTTCAGTCAACCTGTCAGCATTCCCGTCCCTGCACAGTTTCTGCCTCCTCCAGATGCTCTTGTTTACCCCACCCACTTTCCGGGAATGAGCATTTACCAAGCCATGGAAAGTGCCAAGAGCCAAGGCAAGAACGAAATGTACCTTCAACCAACCGAGCACATAGCCACCGGCCCGTTTGGTTTTCCCGGGGACTTTGCACTGATTGGTGGCGGAAGCGGCAACACAACGATTCGCTCAGGCATCATCATGGGCTTGAATGGCGGGGGGCACATGAGGCTCGCGGGTGTGCGATTGCTGAATCCGGGTTCACATTCTATTGGTCTCGAGCTGTATCAGGTAGGCGGTGGTGTTACCCTGGAGGACGTGACAATAGACGGATTCCCCACGGGGGTTAAAGTGGACAGAACGCCATTGGACGCGGACGGGTTCGAGTGCAAGGCGGCCAGCAGCAAGAGCCTTTTCATCACGAATAACGGCTATGCCTCGGTTCACATCAAGAATGGCAATATCCACAACAATCCGGGAAACGGCATAGAAGCTGGCTGGACAAACGCCGATCTTCTTGTCGAGGACACGCTTTTCACTTGGAATGGCGGAAAAGGCGCTGAGATTGTGGCGAGCCAGGGGACGTATGAGTTCAGGAGATGCGTGTTCTCGCACAACACCAGTCATGGTTTCTCCACCGTCGGCTCGACCGTTCGCATACGCAATTGCGTCGCTTATTCCAACTCCGGGGCAGGATTCTATATTTCGGGAAGCGGCGACTGTCGGAACTGCATTGCGTTTTCGAATGGAGCTGAAGGTATCACCGGCGGCCCATGGTATTGTCTTTCCTTTGGGAATACGGGCGGGGATATCTATCCAGATGAGTATCGGAATCAGGTTGGCAACAACATCATAGCCGACCCGAAATTCGTTTCGCCAGCGTCGGGGGACTTTCACTTGCTCCCGGATTCGCCAGCAATCGACAGCGGCGACCCGGCTGATGCTTATGATCAGGAGCCGGAGCCGAACGGCAATCGGATCAATATGGGGAACTATGGGAACACCCCGGCTGCCACGGTCTCTCTTGATGTCACTCCTGCTGCGCCAGTTCAAACCACCGTTACTCCAATCTCGGGTACTGAGATTCGTGTGTCCTGGCGGGATGCTTCGGACAATGAATCTGGGTTTCGCATTGAGCGTAGAATCCAAGGCGGGCAGTTCCAAGTTATCCGTGATCTAACTTCTCCTAACTCGCTAACATCAGGGACGGTAGCAATAGTAGATCGAGACCTCTTTCCCGTCACCACGTATGATTACAAAGTGACAGCATATAACGCCCGCGGTGCGAGAGCGGGAAGTGTCGCCTCAACTGCCACTCTTCAGGCTATTATCAATCATGCGCCACGAGTGCCCTCAAATCTCTATCCCTTCGCCGGTCAGACAGGCGTCTTGCGGACAACGGTTTTGGTCGGATCGGCCTTCAGCGACCCTGATGCCGGTGACACTCACAGCAGCAGTCGCTTTCAGATACGAGCGGACAATGGATCATACACCGTCCCTGTTTGGGATAGTGGAGGCACCACATCTGGCCTGACCATTATTCAAGTTCCACAGAGTGGGTTAGATTCCGGAAGAAAATATTGGTGGAGATGCCAATATAAGGACAGCAAGGGGACCTGGGGTCTCTCCAGTGGGGAAACGCCTTTCACGATAAGCGTCTCCGCGCCAACTCGGACCCGCTCCTGGACGCTTTATAGATGAGAACTTCGGGGACAGTCGTTCACGGGGCTTCGCCGCAGCGGGCCGTTTTCTACAATGTCCATGGTGAGGCGGCTGCCGTGGAGAAGGGCCATGCCGATGAGAGCGTCGGTGTTCGCTTCATGTGCCAGCACGCGGCGGGGTTGTCCGTTCCATACGACGGTTACGCCGAACGCCCGGAACAATGCCTCGTTTCCGTCGGCCAGAACAAAGCGGTCGGGTCCGGCGAAAGTCAGTCCCATTTGGGCAATCAACTCCGGCGGCAGGGTGATGAAACCGCTGAACCCGGTGTCTATCACCGCTGGCAGCGTTTCGGACCGGCCGTCTGGACCCAGCACATGAACGTTCAGAACCGCTTCAAGTCTGGAAGTGACGGCGCCGGTCATCATGGCTGCCTCCGGCGAATCGGGAAGCCGAGATGGTGGCTGGCCCGGTAGCCGACACGTAGGAAGCAGAACACGCTCGATGGCCAACGGTTTTGCGCCCGCTCGAAGGCGAGCGCCTGGTCTTTGTCCATTTCGTATTCACCGGTCTCGATATTGAGCACCACAAATTGACCTTTGTGTTCCGGTTCGAGTTTGTCGCGCAGGGATTTGTCGTAGATGTCTTGTCCCCGCCGGGCAATCTCTTCGGGGCTGATCGCTGTGTCGGGCATAATCACACCTCGCTTGCTGCTTTCATCCTGAGAGTATCTTTCATCCGTTGGCCGAATCAAGCCCGATGGGCTTGGTTCGGACTCCAGGCTTCAACTTCACAAACCAGCTTTCGACCATCTCGCACGAGGAAATAGGCGCAAGACAGGTGCTCCGCCCCTCGTTCCCAAACACCTGGCAGGTTGACAACCTGCCCGCAGCGCCAGCGCTTGCGCGGCGTGTCCTACCGCACGCGTTTAGAAGCCGTACACGGCCTTCAGCTGCTCTTCGGTCGGCAGATTGATATACTGCTCCCCGCGCGGGCCCACCCAAACCGTACCCTGGCGCACCAGCCGGATCGGCGTGACGCTGCCGTTGCTGTTGGTGATGTTGATGATCGTCGTGTTGGCGTCTTCCTGCGCCTGGCGGATGGCCGCGTCCTGCTTGCGGTTCTTGTCCACGTTGGCGCCAATGGCATAGCCGGCGCCCGCGCCCGTCGCGCCGCCCACGACACTGCCGATAGCGACTCCGGCGCCCGTA
>Ga0315274_10002417_pt1 | contig 28231 bp, 25 predicted proteins | sample YL17G02_20_MG_FD_203700 | JGI IMG/M metagenome (GOLD analysis project Ga0315274, IMG submission 203700) | Sediment microbial communities from Yellowstone Lake, YNP, Wyoming, USA - YL17G02_20 | ecosystem: Environmental > Aquatic > Freshwater > Lake > Sediment | place: USA: Wyoming | collected...
ACCGTTGTGCCAGCCGATGGTAGAAAATAGCGAATCATGTTGGCCTCCCTGTCGGATGTTTCTACTAAACATCGGCAAGGAGGCTTATTTATTGCCAGTCAGACCACAGACTTTGGGACGATTACCATAAAGCCGCCTGTCATAAAAACCGCTGTGCTGATGGCGGGCGGGATGCGATTTAGGGAATGAACGGCCCGCAGGGCCTCAGGATGCGTTATAGCAATCCCGACGCCGCTTACGACCGAAAGAGAAACGATTGCCCCAAAACCTCCAGTTGACCTCGGCAGCATGCCGATGGCACATATACTGGCGCCCAGAAACAGGCCGATATGTAAAAGTAATGGGTTGGTTTTATCAGAGCGGGTACGGCCGGTGAGCATCTGTACGCCGTTGGCGGCGAGGCTCATTAAAACCAATACCAAGCCCCCCAGCGACAAACTCAGCCCGAACTCCGTGCGGAGGGCAGGTAAAATCGCAGGGAGCATATTGCCCAACATATCAAGCAGAAAATGCACCACTGCGAGGACCAATATCTGCATCCACTGAAATGTCGCAAAGCCGCTACTCAATTGTTATAAGCTGGCAAGTCAGCCCTCCGCATGGAATTAAACCTCAAATTTCCTGCCGGTGAGGCGTTCGTAGGCCTCAATGTACTTGTCGGCGGTCTTGGCGACGATGTCAGGCGGCAGCTCCACGCCGGGGCCGGATTTATCGAAGTTGATGCTTTCGAGATAGTTGCGAACAAACTGCTTGTCGAAGCTTTCCTGGTCCCTGCCGGGCTGGTATTTGTCGGCGGGCCAGAAACGCGATGAGTCCGGAGTGAGGACCTCATCGATGAGGATGATCTTGCCATCTGCCAGACCCCACTCGAATTTCGTATCGGCCAGGATGATACCTTTGCTTTCTGCATACTTGCCGGCCTTTTTGAAGATGGTGGTGCTCTTATCGCGAACGTATTTGGCGTGTTCTTTGCCGATGACATCAACGCATTGTTTGAAGGTAATGTTCTCATCATGCGTACCGCGTTCAGCCTTTGTTGCCGGGGTGAAGATGACCTTTGGGAGTTTCTGGCATTGCTCAAGGTCTGGAGGCAGTTTGTGGCCGCAGACGGTGCCGTCGGCGAGGTATTCCTTCCAGCCGGAGCCAGCCAGGTAGCCGCGTATAACACACTCGACAGGCAGGACCTGGACTTTTTTGACGAGCATACTTCGGCGGGCAAGCTCCGGGTGATTACAGAATGGAGCAGGAAAGTCTCTAATATCATCACTAATGAGATGGTGCTCGACCTGACCGGCGAGGAAGTCGAACCAAAAGCGAGAAATCTGCGTCAGGACTATCCCTTTGTATGGGATGCCGTTTGCCATAACAACGTCAAAGGCGCTTATTCTGTCGGTGGCGACAATGAGCAATTTATCGCCGAGATTGTAGATGTCACGGACCTTGCCGCGTCTCGGCGAGGCGCCGGATATGTTAGTTTGCAGGATTGGCTCCATAATTGTCCCTTTCGGTCTGCAAAGCGACTGAGGCAGTATGCCAACCGAAGCACTGCGCGTCAATGGCAGATAGGATAAATAAGACTAATAACCGCAATCACACCTGCCGGCGGATTCTGTCATCCACGTAGTTAAATATCTTAGATTTGACCTGATCGATGTCAGGGGTGTTGGGCAATTTAGCAAAGAATTTTTCCAGAAATCCCCTCTGTTTAATCCTTTTCAGGGTGGGTGCAAAATTCACGTCATAGACCCAGCCGAGCTGGCAAAGTTTCATGTCATTGAGGGTGCGGAGTTTTGAATAGTCGATGAGCCGACCGGTCAACAGTGCCCCGACTACTTCGGACGAGTACTCGGGCAGGTCGGGAAATTCAACTTCAAGTCTCTGCTGCTGAGGGCTGCCCGTATAACGGCTGTAGTTCTGTATCACCGTATAGTACACGTCCAATTTGTCGGCATCGCGTATCAGTTTTGAAAAAAGCAGGTGCTGACCATTAAGGTTGCCTGGTAGTTCTCTGCGACCGTGGCATTCTACGGCTGTAGTTATCAATTCCGCTTCGTTATCGTCCAATTCCAAGAGTACGCCTGCCTCGCGGAGGACCTGTACGCCCAGCAGGCAGTGGTCAACACTCCTGGAATCGTTGAACGTCAGGTAATCCCGGAACTGTTTGAATCGGCCTATATCGTGAAACAGAGCAGTTGTCTCAGCGATGAGTGCCTGGTTTGCATCCAGACCAAGGTCGTCGGCGAGAGATAGTATTTCACGGCAGGTGCGGTGGGTGTGGTCTTCTTTGATTTTTATGTGGGCGTTTACATAGGAGTCGCTACCGTAGAAGCCGGCGACGTATTCATTAAACCAAGCCTTGAATCGGTCCAATTGCTTTTGATACATACTTGAGACTCTCAAATCAACAGACAAATTGGCGGGTAGTTTACAGTAGATAGGGGTTGCTTGCCAGAGAGTATTGCAAAAGACGGCATTGAGAGTTCACAAATGCTCGGCGGCGGGTATAATTGCATGCGGTTTGCCCGCGGGTATGGGTTAAGATTGTGGCCTAAGGAGAACAGACAATGCCGACAATAAAGGATGTGGTTGTGCGAAAGCCCTCGCCGGAGGAGGCAGAGCGGTGCAAGAACTGGCCTGTATGGAATTGCGAGCCGAGCATCTTCGACTGGGCGTACACCGAGAAGGAGACATGCTTACTGCTTGAAGGTAAAGTCACGGTCTCGGACGGCAAGTACTCAGTCAGCTTCGGCGCGGGTGATTTGGTGATTTTTCCTGAAGACCTTGAGTGCACGTGGAATGTGCACGAGACGGTGAAGAAGCATTACAACTTCGGCTAAGCAGGCGTTTAGTAGTCCTTGAAATACCTCACCCACGTCGGCCAGTCTTCGGGTTCCGCACCGCCCGATTTTGTCCAGGGGCCGGTGATATTGAATTGGCGGTGCCATTTCAAGGTCCAGAGCTCCTTTAAGCCGACTTTTCTGAGGGAGTAATCCATAAAGAGGGTGTTTACAAATCCATTGTGGCGGTTGATGCAAAAGTACTTCATGCCGTAGCCCGCAAAGTCATCTGGATATTGTGGGGGTGGATCGTTGGCGGAGTTCGGCAGGGAGGCATATAGTGCTGAATCCAACACCAAGGGGATACTGTTTGCCTGCTTTTGATCAACGTATTGCCATGATTGCGATGGTTGCGAAGCGGGCCTGTTGTTTGGGGTGACATAGTAGGCGGGGCTCCAGCCGTTGATGCCATAGCTGCCGGATCGCCAAGGGTGGACGGGGCAGAACCAGGCCAGATATGTGCTGCCTATGCCATTCTTATCAGTCCTGCGGGTGGCAAGCGGGCAATACTGTTGCTGTTGGAAATTATCCATGTAGTAGGCGAATTGCTGAGTCCGGCAGGCGGGGCACTCATCACCCTCAATTAGCCGGCCTTCGCTGGTGTGGGCAATTGTGGAAAACAAAAGGCCCCATTGATGAAGGTTGACCTGGCAGGTAACGGCTTTCGCCTGTTTTTTGACTCCCTGGAGTGTGGGCAACAAGATGCTCATTAGCAATGCAATAATTGCAATGACAACCAGTAGCTCGATTAGCGTAAAGGCTGCTTGTTTCTTCATAATGCCACGCCTCTATGAGTATTATGGCGTTTTGGCGTGAAAATTCAACAGGCTACTAATATTTTTTTCACGTGTGCGAACAGAAAAAAAACAGAGTTGAAACATATAAAGGATTGTTTAGACCAGGTACTCGGCAAAACCTAAAACTTAAGCTAAGATGAATAGGAGTTCGTCGAAGCGGTTTCAACTACAGGGAAACCGGCCGTAATAAGCTCCTGCGAATGTTGTTGTGAATCGAGCAAATCATCGGTTGTCACTTTGTCCAGCGTTTTGCCGAGGTCTTTAGCAACCTGCCCGAGCCAGGCAACCGCGCCTTTGACGGCTTCCGGGTCAAACTCGTATCCAGACGAATCAGTAATGATTTTGAGTGTTTCCGAGACAGGACGGCAGCAGCGATATGAGCGATTTGAGGTCAAGGCGTCAAACACGTCGGCAACCGCGAGAATTCGAGCACCGAGAGGGATGGACGCCTTCGATAAACCATCCGGGTAACCTTGGCCGTTCCACTTTTCGTGGTGGTGCCGGATTATTTCCATCTCCTGCTCCAGGAAGCTCATCCTTTTTAGGATTCGCACCGCTATAAGCGGGTGTTGCTCGATAATATTGCGTTCGTGCGGGGTGAGACATTCCGATTTGGATATTATGGCATCCGGTATGCCTATTTTCCCGATGTCGTGAATCATGGCGGCCCGGCGAATAACCTCAATTCGCTTTGGGCCAAGTTTCATTGCGTTAGCAATTCCAACGGCGTAATACGTCACGTTTTCAGAATGTTTTGCGGCGTATGAGTCTTTGGCTTCAAGTGCCTGGACGAGGCCCCAGATGCTTTGTATGAAAATCTTTTCCGCCCTTTCCGAAATGCCGGCCAGACGCTGCTGCAATTTTTTGATCTTCTCAAGCTCAATGTCGTTCGCGTCCAGAACCTTTGTCATTGATTTATCCCAGGTTTTAACGCAATTTCGGCCTGCGCTTTTGGCTTCGTAGAGAGCGATGTCAGCCCTACGCATCACATCGCTGGGGGAGTTGTCAGACTCGGAAAGATATTGCGCGATTCCACAGCTCATAGATAGCGACATGTTTTCACCGAGCTTTATCTCGTGCACCTGGGAGCGGAGTCTTTCCAGAAGGACTGTAGCATCATCAGCTTTGGTTTCGGGCATCAGGATAACGAATTCGTCGCCGCCGTAGCGGGCGAGTATATCAGAGGCTCTTTTCTCAGTTTTCATGCAGTTAGCGAGTTTTTTGATTGCGTCGTCGCCGGTAGCGTGGCCAAGCACGTCGTTGATGGTCTTGAAATTGTCGAGGTCTATTATTGCAACTGAGAAAGGACGTTTGTATCGCTTGGCGCGGGCGCATTCCGCCTCGAGTTTGTCTTCGAGGAGATTTCTTGAGCCGATGCCGGTAAGCGCGTCGGTAAGAGAACTGATTCTTGCCTGCTGATAAAGGGCTGCGTTTGTCAGGTGAGAGGTGAGAATCTCTCTTGTGAGTCCGGCCTTGTAAGAGGTCAGCTCCTTGTTGGCTGCGACGGCGGATGAAAGACCACACATACATAAATACCCGCACAACCGTTTGTCTTTTTCATTAGCAACTTTGGGCAGGCAAACCGTAAGCAGTATCACCAGACGCGGGGGGTGAGCATCAACGGTCTCACATCGTTCCGGGACGGAGTTATAGTAGAAACCACCACCTTCAAATGGAGTCTGTCCACCGGCTAAGCTGCTGCCTGGGGGATGTTTGAGGTTGTCCTGACGTCGGTTAGGTCGGTCGAGTCGTGGACAGGGGCACCTGTTACAGCTCATTACCTCGGGGTCATCGCCGGCTGGGTCTTCCTTGAACAGGCATAGAACGCAGTTTTTCGCCTCGAAGAATCTGGGAGCCTCTTTAGTTATAGTGTCGGCCGCCTCGTTCAGGTCGATGCTTTTGAGGCAGTTAGCAAGCATAGCAACCTCTTCAGCGGCTGCCCGGTCCTCCAGAAGTTGGCGGCTCATAAGGTCGCGAGCCGATAGTATTCCAACGATAATCCCGCGGTCAACAATCGGCAGGTGGCGTATTCGGTGTGTGGTCATAATTTCCCGGGCCTGGCTTGTTGATGTTCCTGGAGGGCAGGAAACGATGCTCTTAGTCATGATTTGGGCAACTGTGGTTTTGACAAGGTTATCAGGAAACCTCGCCACGCTATGAGCAATATCTTGTTCCGTCACCAGACCTATAAACTTGCCGTCTGTATCGTTTACAATGAGGCAGCCGACATTGTGCAACATCATTTTATTGGCGGATTCCTGGATGGTACTATCTGGGCGAATAACAATAATTTTTGCCGGATGGCCGATAATCCCATTCATTCAGGCTTCCTTTTATCCGGCAAAAACGTCTTGCCGGACAACTTGACATTTTTCGTGGTTTTAGGTCCTGTCCGGAGTTCCAATGCCCATGTATCGGCCTGGTCTATTCGTCACTTTACCTGGTTGCTGTATTGTGTGATTAAGGGTTCTTTTGGGATTTTGCCTTAGGGTAATGGCCGATATTAAGCCTGTCAGATGAGTTGGGATGTATCGTTTATAGTATTGATTGACGACTCAATTGCAGCGAATGGGTAGAATTGTCGGAAAGAACGTTACATTTAGAATGGTCGTCGGCACTAATTTGCGGTGTTCAAATGTGAACCGGCCAGTGGTAAAAAGCCCCCATGACTATGCGATTGGATGAGATTGAAATGGTCACCAAGGCTCAGCTTGGTGACAAACAGAGCCTGAACCGGCTGGCCGAATTGGCAAGAGAACGTTTACGCGTGTATGTCTGGCGGCTCATCCTGCAAGACGACATCACGCAAGAGATTGTACAGGAGACTTTGCTGGAAATGGTCAAGATATTAGGCAAACTCAAGAGAGCAGACAGATTTTGGCCATGGTTGTACGGCATAGCCACAAACAAGCTGCACCGGCATCACAGGACCGAATCTGTCCGAAGGAAAATGACCGAGTCGGAGGCCAGACGCGACATTGTACATAAGGATCGGCAGGAAGGTCTGGAGAATCTGGTCGGTCAGGAATTAAAGGAGATTGTGTCAGGGGCAATGAAAAAACTGAAGACGCGGCATAAGGCTGTTTTGATTATGCGTTGTTACGATGGGATGTCTTATGCAGAGATAGCGGAGTCCATCGGGTGCAGCGAGTTTGGAACGAGGATGCTATTTGTGCGTGCCAAGAGGGCATTACAGAAAGAGCTTCTGCGGAATGGTTTCAGTAAGGGGACATTATTAGCGGCTCTGACGTTTTTTGGGAAAATGACAGCTCCGAGCGAGGCGGCGGCAGCAACGGTATCGGTGACGGCGGCAACGACCGAGGTTGGTTTGTTAGCGGGGGTTGTCGGATTGGCCACAACCAAGACGGCAATTGTGTCGCTTACCGCCGGGGGTGTGCTGACTGCAGGGGCGATTATGGCAACTCATAGCCCAGAGAATCAAATTATTGAGGGTGCACAGTCAGCGGTAAGCCCGAACGCGGTAGGGTCATTCGGACAGGCGGCTAACGGCAGCGAACAATACTGGTACTATTTCCCAGATGGTCCGGCGGGCACAATAATGATGCGGGCCAGAGCAGGAACGAATGGAGAAAAGACCTCCTGGCAGATGCTGCAGAACGACCGCGGGAACTACTACTATCTTGGCGATACCATTTATATCAACAATCATCGAATGTGGGCTGCTGACCTGAGCGTGGTCAGGCTGCCGACAGATGACCCTGAACTGAGTGCGTTTCTTTCGCAGGTTGAGGGCCGCGATGTGAAAATTCAGCACGTATCCGGCAAAGGCAAGGGGCTTCTTGTCGTTGCGGCGCGAGACAATAAGGGGGGCGATGATCGCTCCTGGGTGATTCGTCATTATAACGTGTTAGACGAGGCCTACTTCCAGTCGGATTGGCCGGCGGGGATCAGGACAATCGACAATCGTGATATTATGCACAAACGCGGGTGGACCTATTTCACGGTAGCCGGCTGGGTCAACGGCGAGAAAGTATCAGGTGCCGGACAAATGCCTTTCGTGTACGCCGCCGGCAAGGCTCGCCCGGCATGGCTAAGTCTGCGAATAGGCAACAAGGTCAGGATTATTGATACGGGCCAAGAGGCTTGTGTGTACGGTTCTGATGGTAGGATGCTGTCGAATTATAGAGGGGGCAGTTTCTTCAGCGGTCTGGCTCGCCCGTGGATGGGGCTGCATACGATTGATTTTGTGCGGCGAGATGCCGCCCAGCAGAAGCTCCGATTCCAGACTAATTGGTTACCGGGTCGGAAGTCTGTTGAGGTTGCTGTGATTTGTGAAGGGGTCAGACTGGTTTACACGATCGACATGGATATGGATGTAATTGAGAAGATAACGTTCTATGTTGACCGGATAAATAAAGGAGAGCTTCAATTTTCGTACCTGCAGAATCTTGACGGCAGCGTGGCATTCGCCAGACCACAGGTGCAAGGTCAAAGAGAGCCGCAAAACAAGGACGTTGGGATGCTGTGGCTTACGCAGCTTGTAGATGGGTCAATCAGTCAGTAAGACAGCAATGATATAGTTCGTAGTTCGTTGTTCGTAGTTCGTTGTTCGGTGTTCATTGTTCGTTGTTTGTGATTGGAGAGTTGATTGGAAGGGCTGGTACGAAAATAAAAAATAGATTCCGGGTAGTGAGCCGTACCAGCCCTTTTGTTTTAGTTGTATTGTGATTGGTGTTGTGTTGAAGGAATAGTCCAATGAAAAGGGCGATTTTGTCAGCTTGGTTAATCGGCATAATGGCTGTAGCGGGAATTGCCGAGACACAGGCATATATATATACATTTACCGTAGATCAAAGTAGTGTCCTACAGACGGGCGGAATTGCCGGCATTCGGAAGAAATACTCGATTACAGGCCAGCTCCAACTAAGCGTGGATTTTGCAGGCGGCACAGCGTGGTTCGATTGGGTTGACGCAACGCTTAATGATAGTCAGTTTCTACAGACACGCAACCTGGGTGAGCTTTTCAATATGACAGGTTTGGCCGGCACAGTCGTCAGCCCGACTCAGGTCGAATTCAAAGGCGTTACAGCGGACAATATAAAGGCGGATATTCATATATCAGTAGTTTTTGCCGGTGGTTCGGTTCGTCTGACGGGAGAGATCATTCCGCCCTGTTGCGACATTTTCAACTACAATCTGGACGCTGTCGCTCAGAAAGGACCTGCCGGCTGGTCGTACCGTTATTTCGATGAGTTCAGCACGGACAAGGCAACGCAAGACAGCATTACGCATTCCACCTTTTGGCCCGGCGAGGCATTTCCGCCAAAGGAAACTTACTTATACTATGCGGGCAAGGGTGACGAGCGACAGTTAGTTTTTATGGAGTACCGGGGCCAGCCTGCTCATCTGGGATATTGCTTTCCCATTGGTCAGGGGCAGGTAATTCGGCCAATAAGGGGAAATCTCAGTCTCGATATACGTTTGGCGGTAAACACCGACAAGTCCGATTTTTTGCCTGGATATTTGCTCTTCTCTGTTTCGGAAGACGGCGCGAATTGGTCGCTACCCAAAGTACTGACTCTGGGGCACCACAATATTCCTCTCAGCTCGCTGCAAGGAACCTGCTACATCATATTCCTCGGCACCGGCGTAGGAATTGACAATCTCGATGCGCGTTTGTACTGGTCGCCGGCGACGATTCGTGTGCCGGGCGATTTTCCGACCATTCAGCAAGCTATCGACAAAGCCGGTGACGGAGACATTATCGAGGTTGGGCCAGGGACCTACACGGGTAACGGCAACTGGGACATAGAATTCCGTGGTAAGGCAATCACGATTCGTAGCGCCGAGGGTCCGGAAAAGACAATCATAGATTGCGGCGGTTCCAGTGCTTCTAACGGTCTTGGCAAATGGCACAGGGGTTTCTACTTCCACGAAAATGAAAGGCTCGATTCGGTCTTGTGTGGTTTTACTATTCGTGCGGGGCAGGTACGCGGCAACGAGATTCCGGCAGAGAATATGCGGTGGAATTTGAATTCGTCGCATCCTATCGGGGGCGGGATATATTGCGAGTTCAGCAGCCCAAGCATAATCAACTGCGTTATCAGAGATTGTGCCGCTGAAGTTGGGGGCGGGATAGGTTGCGTGGGGGCAGCGCCTGCAATTGCTGATTGTCTTATTGAGAACTGTACGGCAGGAGGTTTAGGGGCAGTCGAATCCGGCGGGTTCGGGGCCGGCATCGGCCTAATCAGAGGCAGCGACGCTAAGATTACCAACTGCATCATCAGAAATAACAGCGGCTATTTCAACAGCTATGGCGGCGGCGTATATTGTCGAAATAGTAACGCCTTTATAAGCCAGTGTGATGTTTCCTCCAATAGTGCTCGCGGTAATATCCAGGGCGGCGGCCTGTATTGTTCCGGCGCATCATCAAGACTGACCGTGCTGCAGTGTATTATCTCTAATAATAGTGCAGACGCAGGCGCGGGCCTATTTACAGAGTCGCCGGCGGTTGCTTTCGACGCAACGGACGGTCCGGCTGGAGGGGTGGGGTCTTCTCGGTGTTACGTCCGGGTAACCAATTGTACCATTGCCCACAATAGGTTTTCGGGACCTCAAATGTCTCCTTTTCCGGGTGACGGTGTACATTCGATCAATACGGACATCGTCATTAAGAACAGTATCGTATGGTACAACGAGGGAACACCGATTTCGATCGTCGGTGCGGCATCGAAGAGTCCTGTTATATATTCAGATATTGAGCGGGGCTACCTGGGACAGGGTAACATAAGCGCCGAGCCTTTGTTTGCGCCGACCGACGTACCTGATTACCATTTGCAGTCCATATACGGCCGATGGGATCCAAGTGCCGGCAAATGGGTTATTGACACCAATCATAGTCCGTGTATTGATGCGGGTGATCCTCAAGACCCCGTTGGACAAGAGCCTGCCCCCAACGGCGGACGGATCAACATGGGCGCCTACGGCGGCACAAGCCAGGCGAGTAAGGGTATGTCACATCTGGTATATCACGTTGATGGAACTAACGGCAATGATTCGAATAACGGGCTGAGCCGAGCGAAGGCTTTTGCGACGATACGCAAAGCGATTACAATCACCAGAGACGGCGACATTATCATGGTCTGGCCGGGCGTGTACGAGGAGGAGATTACCTTCAGCCGCAAGGCCATAACAGTGCAGAGCGCGGCTGACGCGGCGGCGGTGGTGGCGCGGGGCGGTTATGCTTTCTCATTCTACGGTGCCGAAAGCTCCAGCAGCGTGCTGCGGAACTTTGTTATTCGCAACTGCGGTGAAGGCGCGATTTTCTGCCAGAGTGCTTCGCCCACGTTGACGAATCTGACAATAATTGACAATCAGTTTGGAATTGCTGTGTATGCCGGAGCCGATCCGAACATCACAAACTGCATCTTCTGGAACAATGACAAAGGCGACCTATTCGACTGCAAGGCTCGTTACAGTTGCATAGAAAACAAGGTGGGCGGCGAGGGCAATATCAGCAAGGATCCGCTGTTTGCCGAGCCACAAAACAATGACTACCATTTGCAGTCACGCTTCGGCAGATACTGGCCTCAGCATGATGTCTGGGTGATTGATGACGATACCAGCCCGTGTATCGACGCCGGAGATCCGAAGATTTATCCCGTTCGAGAGCGAATGCCCAACGGCGGCAGAATAAACATGGGCGCGTACGGCGGAACTCCATACGCCAGCATGAGTGAATGGCCCTTGAAGGGCGATGTCAATCGGGACGGCGTGGTAAACATGAAAGATTTTGCGGCAATGGCGGAGAATTGGCTTGATGCTATGCCGTGGGCGGGAAAGGTGATGCCCGGCAATGCGATTGTATCGCCGGTTGATGGCCTTGCGATTCCAGCCATCATAGATATTCAGGAGTATGAGTTTCCCGCCTGGGAGATGTTTGACAAATAGAAAGAACGGTTCCCGTTCGGATAATCTTGGAGTGAGCGTAGCTTCAGGATGCAGAGCAGCACGAGGTCGCGACAAGGGGGCTGCGGCCTTGTGTCTGCTCTGCGTATTTGTGCAGGATGTTTCTTATCGGGCTTGCAGGTTGGGCGTTAAATGTATATAATTTGGTTGTGTTACAGTGGCAGGTATTGAACCAATGATATAGAACCGGCTCAGGCAGACTTGGAGGGTAGGCAAATCCGGTTAGGGTATAAGAACATCTGGATAAACGAACACCAGAGGGGGGCATTTACGCTGGTGGAACTTTTGGTTGTGATATCGGTTGTGTCGATATCTATGGGGATACTGCTTCCTGCGCTAGGTAGGGTCAGACAAGCAGCCAGGACCTTAGAGGGCATGAATAACCAGAAGCAGGTCGTTGCTGCCGTCAATATTTTTGCCGAGGATAACGACAGCCAGTACCCCGAGTCTGTAGCCACGGTCGGATTCGGGGACAATTGGAACTGGACGGACCCGACCAAACTGACCGGCAACAGGAAGCGAAGCCCACACTTGCATCGTGCGATGAGCGAGTATCTGCGAGATTATATTGCCAAGGCAAGCGTAATGTATTGCCCGAACGCCCCGCAAAAATATAACTATCTTCAGCAGGCATGGGATGCAGGCGATGAGTGGGACAATCCCGATACATCGTTTCCATCCGATCCTGTGGGAGGGACGTATTGCTTCTACTGGAATTACATAGGCTACCTGGGAGGCCGAAGGGAGTTATTCAGGGGGCCGCAAGGGCCTGCCAGCAGCGGCAGATACAGTAAGCTGCTGATAAGTGATTATATGGGGTATGGAGATTGGCGAAGCCCAGGCTCGTATGGTAGTTGTGAGAAGTTCAGTAAGGCGGAGGTTACTTCTGAAACGTGGCTGCTGTCATCTTATTGGTCGCGTGAGTCAGACCCAAATGCCGCCAAGCCAGACGTCAAGCTGCAGGCCGGCTTTACCGATGGTCATATCGAGAGCTATTCGCCAGCGGAATCGGTGCCGATGAGAGTGTCGATAACATCCGATGGTACGGTTCCATATCCTGATGGGGTGGGGCCGGGAGTTTTTTATCTGCCGCAAAACGCATTGCAGTGAGCTCCCGATAAACGTCATCGGGACAAGGGGTATCTCCGGCGGCATTTATGAGATATCGAATACCTGTGTCAACCTTGTGATCTCGAATATCTTGTGGATGCGGGGGTTCAGGTTGCATAGTTGTAATTGCCCACCCTGCTCGCAGACTTTCTTGTGGACCCTGATTAACAGGCCCAGAAACGCCGAGGACATAAACTGTACGTTGGCGAAATTCAGGACAAGCTTTTTTCCTTCGTTTTTTTCGATCACGGGAATGAGCATATCGTGAAGTTCGTTGATTTGCTGTTCACCGAGGATTTGTACATCGTTGAAGGTGACAAGTGTCACATCGATTCCACATTCGACCTTCATTCTTTTATCTGCCGGATTCATAGCCACCTTTTTGAGAGAAAAGACTTTTCTTGCCCCTGCTGTTACGAGTCACATAGAAGATGATAATTTTGTCGTGCGTATATTTTATTAGTCGGTTCGTGATTGGGTAGTAAAAAGAAGTGAAATTTTCGGTGAACCGCATCTACTGTGGCTTCAAAGAAGGTTCGCGGGAGCGGACTTCCGCTATAATCCCTGGGTCGTATGCAAAGGAATGGTTACTGGCACAGTGCGGCGGCTATAGTTACACCGTTAAAGAAGGCATGTATGAAAATGGGCCTTAACAGTGAGCCGCTTTTCTCATAGGCGTAGCCAAGGCACATTCCCAGGACGAATAGAGCGGGCCAATGCCCAACATTCTGATGAATGACGGCAAAGAGTACTGAGGTAGAGGTGATTGCCAGCCAGGGTTTGACCAGAAAAGAACGTATCGTGGTCTGGAACAGGCCGCGAAAGAGCATCTCTTCGAGCAGAGGAGCAATCAAAACCGCCAACACAAAGATCAGTACGCGTAGTACGAGCCGCGATGATTCGACGATGAGCTTAAGCTCATCGTGCTGCTCGATTTCGTAGGTTGGCCCATAGAAGAGTTTTCCAAAGGTTGTAGTCAGAATTACCATTGCCAAGACCATCGGCCAAGCGGCCAGGAGATTGAGGGCAGCGAGGGCGACATCCTTCCACAGGGTTCTTGGGTTCAGACCGAATCCTCTTAATCGCCGTGCGAAGGTTGCTCTTACCAACAGGATGATGAACACAATTGTGATGAGAGAGCCGGCACATTGGACGACGTTTTCAAGCAAATCACCTTTCCAGCCCCGCTGGTCACCCAGAATCCAAACGACGACCGACCTTATTATCACGGCAGACGATAACCATAAGAAAAAAACGATGAACGGGGCATAAACCGGCATTTTGTTGCGACGCAGCGGCGAGTCAATTAGGGCTTTTCTGCCAAGCGATGTTCGGAGGAGCCAGCCTGCGAATAAACATACGCCCGCCATGCAAATAACATGCACGGGAGTTACCGAATAGGCTAACCGCTTAATAATCTCAAGAGCATCGGTTTGCATACGTCTTTTGCCCCCCTATCTTAAGGGCGTGGCACAGCACAATTGAAACACAGGCAGTTTTAGATTAGAATAACGAAGCTACGTTCTTTGATATGTGAAGTATGGCAGAATGGAGAAGCCTTTTCAAGGAAAATAGGATATGGATGTTTTTCGGATCGAAGGACCTGCAAGGCTTTCGGGGCAGGTGACGATAAACGGTTCTAAGAACGCGGCGCTACCGATAATGGCGGCGACAATTTTAGCTCGTGGCAAGTCATGTATTACGGGGGTGCCAAAACTTTCTGACATCACGGTATGCACCCAGTTGCTCCAGAGTGTGGGCTGCCGAGTCAGTAAGACCGCCGATGGGCGATTGTCGATAGATGCGACCGTCATTAGTAATCCTGTCGGCCATTATGACATTGTGCGCAAGATGCGGGCGAGTATCTGTATTCTTGGGCCGCTGCTTGCTCGCTGCGGCAGGGCCGAGGTCTCCATGCCCGGCGGATGTGCGATAGGCGACAGGCCGATAAATCTCCACCTGGTCGGTCTGCGGGAACTTGGAGCCAATATCTACCTGAAGAATGGTTATGTCGTGGCTGAAGCACCAAAGGGACTTGCGGGCAAGAGTATATTCCTCGGCGGGTCGTTCGGCTCAACGGTGTTAGGGACGGCGAATGTGCTGATGGCAGCAACATTAGCGAAGGGCCGAACCGTCATCGAGTCGGCGGCTTGCGAGCCTGAGGTTGCCGACCTTGCGAACTGCCTTAACAAAATGGGGGCTAAGATAAACGGCATCGGCTCACCACGGCTGGTTGTTGATGGCGTCAAAGAGCTGCTGCCGGTTGAATATGGGGTGATACCGGACAGGATTGAGGCAGGTACATTCCTGGTCGCTGCGGCAATAACGGGGAGCCAGTTGAAGGTACGTAACTGCAGGCTGGATGACATGATGGCAGTTGCAGATAAGCTCCGCAGTATCGGCGTGGATGTCGAGCCTGATGGTGAAACCGATTGTGTCATATCAAGGACCGGTCCATTGAAACCTGCCGACATTACGACGCAGCCGTATCCGGGCTTTCCGACCGATTTGCAGGCGCAGTTTATGGCACTTTTGGCGCTCGCGGAAGGTAATAGCATTATTGTGGAGAAGGTTTTCCCTGATAGGTTCATGCATGTTGCGGAACTAAATCGAATGGCTGCCAATCTACGGAAGGAAGGCTCGGCTGTCATTGTCGCAGGTGTAAAGAAGCTCATAGCTGCGCCGGTAATGGCCTCAGACCTGCGGGCGTCGGCTGCACTGGTGCTGGCGGGTTTAGCCGCAGAGGGGACAACAACGGTAAGCAGGGTTTATCACATTGACCGCGGCTACGAGAGAATTGAGGAAAGGCTCAAGCCGCTCGGTGCGAAAATTCGCCGCGAGAGTGTCTATGGGGTTTAAGAAATTCCCACAGGCAAAAACTTTAAGCAAGGGATTTATGAGAAGGAGCTGCGTGTGAAAAAAGCGATAAAAGCCATATATATTGTGCTTGCAGTGCTGGTAGCCTTGGTGTTACTGGTCGTGATAGCTGTGAATTTGTTTGCCGACAGCGCGGTGAAAAAGGCCGTTGAGGTTGGAGGAACCAAGGCCTTGAAAGTGGACGTCAGCCTTGGAAAGGCCAACCTTTCTATTATGGGAGGTGCGTTGGGACTTAAAAATCTGGCGATAAAGAACCCGCCCGGCTATCAGCATGATACGCTTCTTAAGCTCAATTCGGGTGACATCAAGGTTGTCGTGGGGTCTTTATTGAGTAACCATGTGCGTATAAAGGAAATCAAACTCGACGGCATGAATCTCGTCCTTGAGCAAAAGGGTCTCGGCAGTAACCTTCAGGATATTATAAAGGGGATGTCCAGCGATGATTCGGGCAAGGCTGAGCCATCGGGCAAGAAACTTGTGATTGACAATCTTGAGATTTCCAACGTAACGGTGCAGGTGAAGCTGCTGCCGGTGCCGGGAAAAGCAGATACCATGGCGTTGAAGCTGTCGCCGATAAAGATGAAGGATTTGGGGAGCGACAGTAAATTGGATGTAGCTACTCTTTCGAGCAAGATTCTTTTAGCTATTGCCGGCGGAATCGCTGAGCAAGGTGCAGGAATCATCCCCAAGGACATGCTCGACGGAATAGGCTCGGTCTTAGGTAAGACCCTTGATGTCGGCAAAGAGGTTATAAAAGGTACGGGAGAGATTGGCAAGGGACTCGGCGAGGGCCTCAAAGGCCTGCTAAAACCGAAGGAGAAGAAGTAGTCTGCGTGTGGTTTGTTCGTCAGGGCTTTTTGTCTTCCAGCACCTTGCGAATGGCAATAAGTTCGTTCAAAACTCGTTCGAGGGATTGTGAATCGCTTTGAGCTTCGGCTTTTGGTCTGGGCTGGCCGGTTGCGACAGCAGTATGGGCGCGGATTTTCGCCATGATTTCGTCTTTGATTTCATGAAGGTTCTTAATTCCTGATAAGCGGAGTTCTGCTTTCTCACCTTGCTGGCCGCCGGCGCCGGCCGTCTGAACGTGAATCGTCCCTATGCCGAACATTCGCTGAATCGGCCCCTGAGTGATATCGAGATTGGTTACCTTTGTAAACGGAATGGTTACATACTTTTTCCATAATACGCCGGACTTGCCTTTGACAGAGTCGCTGTCGATAGCGTATTCCAGAGATGCATAGAAAAAGAATACCCAGAGTAGAACAGGCAACATTATTAACACCCAGAACATCAAAATCGCACCGAAGACAATGGGCTGAGCGAACATGAGTACTAAAAACACAAAACACCCCAGCACGAACCATATCCACCAATAAATCAGCCATAGTGTCCTCAGTGCTTTTTTGGGTTTCATTACGTTTGCTTCCATTTTGTGCCCTTTCGGTAATAACTTTCCGAGCAAGGTTGTTGATTATTATTTCAGTCCGCTATGGGATGCCTGGCGTAAGCCATCCCTTACGGGATTATGGCATTGGAGCTTTTTCTTGAAGAATCGCAGCGACTCGCTTTGGGCATAAGGCAAGTACAAGAATGAGCCATAGTGGCCTGAGAAAAGGTGTATCACCTCCGGTTTACCCATGATTTTCCAGAGCTTTTCGCCAGACTGCGTAGGGACGACCCTGTCAAAGACTGCGATATACATTAGGACATTCGCGGCATTTATGTATGGGGCCAGGTTGAGAGGATCGGTTTTTACCTTCTGCGACAATTCAGAATGTATATCTTGCGGTTTTATTCCCAATTTGACGAATTCGTTAATATAGTGCTCGATTTCATGTTCTTTGGAGGAAAGGGCAACGTCTGCGATGCTGCCGCCGGCCAAGCCGATCACGGTGCACTTAATTCTCTCATCGACCGCCGTAACTATAGTTGCTTTTATTCCTCCGAGGCTCAGACCTAAGCAGCCGAGTTTTTCTGCGTCCACCTCCGGTCTTTGAACCAGCCAATCCAGCACCTGTCGGGCGTCGATGACCACCTGCTGGAAGTAATTCTCAACATCTTCCGCGGTTTTAGCATCTTCTAAGTCGGCTTTCCTGTTATGTATGATAGCGCAGTTGAACCCGTGGGATGCGAAACATTTGGCGAAACTCCTAACCGAGAAATCCACGCCGCCGGATATGGGAAAGATAATCACGGTTGGGAATTTGCCCTGTTTCTTCGGCTCGACCGAGCCCTGCTCGTCCGGCAGGCGAGCTGCCGAAGTCTGCACATAGTAGTCAAGCTTAATATCCTCTGTGCCAAAAACGTTTACTGCCGAAGGAAGGTATATTCGGCTTATCGTGAACCTTTTTGTCTCTTTTGTTTTTTCGATCCTAACGTCGGTCGGCTGCTGGGGATAGTTGTAATATTCTAACATTTGTGCTGTTCGGCTGTGTGGACCGGAATAGGTCGGGTCGAGCTGGTAGTGTGCGCATGAAGAACCCCACACAACACAAAAACTTAGAAACAAGCCCAGTGTGACTTTTGAATTTTGCATTTCAGTTTTGCACTTTTCACTTTAAGTTTTGCAATGGTTCCGAAAGCACGACTGCAAGCATGAAATTGATATAATTGAAACATAAACCGGAAAACTGTTTGAGAAGCAATGGGCCGGGTAGGAGTCGAACCTACGTAGGCTTACTGCGCCACCAACTCCACAATTCGCTCCTTCCACATGGGGTGCCCCAAAGTGGCAAATCCTGTTGTAGTGAAGTTGAAGGTGCCATCGACTGGGCGCCATGAGCAAAATGTTGTGAGCCGCATTGTCGCATTTCTGTGGCCTTTAAAAAATGCACGAGGGAATGATATAAGGGTCCCGGAAAGTCCTCCCGGGAAAACTGGCCGGCGGGAATCAATTTCGCCTCAGGCGACAAGCCTTTACTCGCGTCTTACTGTTCGTAATGAAAATGGTCCGGCACATTGCGAGGGCACCATTTCGCGAGCCGAGGGAATATCAATATTTGAAACCTACGGCTTGGGAAAATGAACACTTAGGGCTTGGTAATACCGCACGCATTGGTCTGTCACGAAAAGATATTCTGAGGTTTGGCAGTACCCAAGCGACATTTTACTCAACACGTCTCTACCTAAAATACTGGGAATATTTCCTACATTTCTGAGGAGTCTTCTATACCTAATTGCGGAACTCAGGCTACCATATTTTAAACGAGAGAACAGAATGCAGAGGTTGGCGAATCTGTACACATCTCTCGTATTATTTGGCTGATATCGGTTAAAACTGATCGTGCAATTGGTCAGGCAATCTACACGAACTTTTCCTGCGATTGTTACCTGCGGAGTGTGGTACTTTTGGAATTCCCTATCTGGAATCTGCAGAAGGTATCTCCAATCGGGTGAGATACAAGTTCTATCTGCTCCAGTATCAATAACAAACTGCACCGCGCGCGGGTACTTTATAGATGGATGCTCAAAATAAGCGATGATAAAGGGATAAAACGGGTACTTCGGGTGAAACTTTCCGTGTGATGCCATTCTAACCTACAGCAAGAACTCAATATTATCTGAATATCGATATTCCATTGCGGCTTCACGATGCTTTCGGAGGAATCGCATAGCTACCCACCGCCACCAAAAATATCTCAGCTCGGGTTCCGCAGGTTGCTGGTCTTTGGACCACAGCGCTACAACGTAATTCTTCCTTCTTGCGTTCTCTGCGCTAAAAATCTTTGCATGGTTTTCCCCTAGCCACGAGATGAGGCTGAAGTACCTCTGATTTGCTTCCATGGCCTCGGTGTTCTCGATACAGAAGACAGACACATTCTTATAAGAGTTCCTGCCATTCATTTCATTCACCCTCGACCGGCGGCAGGTCTAACAAATGGTTCATAGGCATCCATTCCGCGATTACGATGCTGTAATAATTCTACAATATAACATCGGCTACTTTCAAGGAAAAACTTGAAAGTAGCCACAAATTAGTGGAATTGCCCTTAAAAGTAAAGCATAAAAGGCCGGAAACAGAAAAATTTTTGCGGGGGTGACACTTGTTATTATTGGTTGGGTATCACTTATATGACTGCCCCGGCGAGTGAGGCTTGCATAAGGATGAAGTGTTGGCGGAGAGAGAATTCGAGGTCCATAGGACTTTCAAATCACGGACCGTAGAAAATGTTGAGCAATCCGTTCTTTCCTGTTGAACGATTGGTATGGGCGAGAATGTAAGCATATACACCATACCTCGAATCCCCAGCGAGAAATATTTGAAATGATAATGGGCCGGGTAGGAGTCGAACCTACGTAGGCTTACGCCAATGGGTTTACAGCCCATCCCCTTTAACCACTCGGGCACCGACCCAAATTTATGACTCGTGGTCTTGTATGGTATTAGAGAATAAAAACCAGTATCTGTCAACTGTGGCTCAGCAATTTGGTTACTTTTCGCCGCAGGCGAATAAATTTGAGATTTGGCTTGTAGTTTTTCCTCTGAAGGTCAAAAATGGTTTGGTTCAAATTGGGTGGGGATAGATAGTGTCGTACGGCTGAAAGGAGTCTTGAGATGTCTCACTTAAGACGATTGAAGCAAAAGATGGCCTTGGGGGAAGGCTCAGGAGTCATACGGAGTTCTCATAAGTTGATGAAACTGATGTCGCGAGATCATCAGGACATACTTCAGAACATCGAGTTCATTCTGGTTTCCGGTTATCGTGAGGACCAAAGTATTGATGACCGTATTGTTGCAGAGGCTTTGAAAGCGGCTATCGCCGGCGCGTCGCCGCAAGACACGCTCGCTCAATCGCTGAAGCGGAAATTGGAGGCTATGCGCGAGTTTCGTTCCGATGTTACGGATGATGTATGGCTGAATGGTCTTCGCGTTGTTTTACAATCGGTTCACCGACATTCCAGTCTCTCGCCTGGCGATAGAGGGTATCTTGATTTTGTCTCGCAATTCATTTTCTAATTACCGGCATCGTAGGATGGGCAGATTTTCTGCCCATGCTGCCTTTTTAATGAACCACATGGGCAACCCGCCTGTGGCAGGCCTATACTATGGGAAGTATGCCTTTATGTTTTTCAGCGGGTGATTCTAAAGGTTTACGGGGATGCCCAAGCCGAGCCTTCGCCAAGAGACACTTCTGATAATCTTTCCTGGCTCCATCTACCCTTTCGCAAAAACGGTATTTCTGGCGGTCTGAAACCTGCTATCCCCTCCCGGCTGTATTTTTTGAATCCTTATCCACCGATTAATCGACACTGTAGCAAGGCTACCGGCAAGCTGTTTGCCCTGAAGTTGCTGGTTATCGTAAAAAAGCACCCGTTGGCTACGAAGGAACGAAGAATGAACATCAGACCGGTTGCGATAGTAAAGAATGAAGAATACATTTGAACATAAAACTTTAGTTCAAAAGGGGTTAGGCACATCTTTGCCGGTCATTTTACTACAGTCTCGATTAATCACGAATATACCACATCGACCATTGCCGGGGTATCCCATTCCGTGTCTGCTCATCAACCGGACCGAAAACTGAAAAGTTTTGCGTTGCGAGCAGCGCAATATTTTTGGTTTTTTTTCTTGACAATAGTTCGTAGTCGAACTAATATATTGAAAAAGGCCTAATAGGTTGTTGAAGGTATATAGCAAAATGGATACGCGCGGAATCGTAGGACAAGTGGCCAGAATACGTGAGATGGCGAATCTCTTGATTGAAAGCCAGTTGAGAGAACGCTCGATTAAGGGAATTGTGCCCGCTCACGGCACAGTGTTGAGTTTTTTGTTCCAGCAAACAAAACCCGTCCCGATCAAAGCGGTTGTAGAAAACGTCAGGCGCGTCAAGTCCACTGTTACGGCAATGATCAACACACTTGAACGTCATGGATATGTTCGGAAAATACCGTCTAAGACCGACAACCGCGTAACCTACGTCGAACTAACTCAAAAGGCTCACAGACTCCGAAAGGACTTCGATGAAATATCCATGATACTGCTTAAACATCTATACGGTAACATGAGTAAGAACGACCGAGAGTGGTTGGTGAGACAATTGGAGCAAATTGAGCAGAATCTGAGAACATGATTTTTTTAAGGCAATTGTTCGAGCACGAACTAATATCAAAACCAGCATTCTACAAAAAGGAGCGTACCATGAGCAAAGAAATGAATCGACGTGAGTTCCTTGATATGGCAGCAAAAGCAGGCTGCGGTTGTGCAATAGTTGCAGGTTTGGCAGGTTGCGCAGAACCAGCCGGGCAATCCGGCCGGCAAAAAGAATCATTACCGGCTGCCTTTTGCGGGCTGTATTGCGGAGCGTGTCCGTTGTACCAGATGTCCATTAACACACCCGACTCTTCACAGGTAAAGTGCCTCGGATGTAAAAGTAATAAACTTGCCGACCATTGCACCCAATGTGTGGTAAGGCCTTGTGCAACCGGAAAAAACCTTAGTTCCTGCGGGCAGTGTGACCAGTTTCCGTGCGAGAAAACGAAGAAGTTTCACAGCAACGGCATGGACATGGCAGTAGTCGCAGAGAAAAACTGTTACCAAGTTCGCAAGATAGGCTACGATTCCTGGCTCAGGGGGCAACCAGCACGATGGACCTGCCAAAAATGCGGTTCAAGTTTTTCTTTCCAGGATGAGATATGTCCGCGTTGTAAAGCGGATGTCTATTCATGCAAAGAGGAATCGGCAGATTATCGAAGAAGCCGGACTTAGGAGAGATTTCGTTCTTCATGAATTGGGCTATGTGTAGAAGCACGTAAAATTTTGGCCGGGGCGGATTCACAGGTAAGATACCAAAAACCACGTGCGAATTTAATCCGTTGGGAAAAGTGCCCCATCAGAGATTGACCGGTATGCCGCGGGCCCGCAAATATTCTTTGATCTGGGTAATCGTATAGTCCTCAAAATGTGTGATTGAAGCCATCAGGACGGCATCGACGTCGCCTTCGACGATGGCATCGTAGAGATGTTCGAGTGTTCCTGCTCCGCCGGACGCAATTACCGGGATATTAACGGCTTCGGTTACCGCTTTATTCAGTTGGTTGTCATAGCCGGCCTTAGTGCCGTCGGCGTCCATACTGGTAAGCAGTATTTCTCCGGCGCCGAGTTTTTCACCTTTGACCGCCCATTCAACCACATCAAGGTCTGTTGGTTCAGAGCCTGCCTTGACGCAAACCTGCCACCTGCCGGGCCTGGTCTTAGAGCGACGAGCGTCGATGGCGAGGACGACACACTGGTTCCCGAACCGTTGCGATGCTTCTTCGATTAAGGCCGGGTTCTGCACTGCCGCGGTGTTTACCGAGACCTTGTCCGCCCCGCTTCGCAGGATTGTATCAATCTGCTCGACCGTCCGGATACCGCCTCCTACAGTAAAAGGAATAAAGACGTTCTCGGCTACCTTCTCGACCATCTCGACCACCGTTTTGCGAGAGCGGATTGTGGCGGTAATATCCAGAAACACAAGCTCATCGGCCCCCTCATCGCTATATCTGGCGCCAAGCTCAACGGGGTCGCCTGCATCGCGAAGGTTCAGAAAATTCACGCCCTTAACAACGCGATTATCCTTAACATCCAGACATGGGATAATTCTTTTGGTCAGCATCTTAATTTTTTCGCATACAAATATCGTAGAAATTCTGCAATAGTCTCAGTCCCGCTGCACTGCTTTTTTCGGGGTGGAACTGGACGCCGTAAATGTTGGCCTTCTGCACGGCCGCGGCAAGGGCAAAACCGTAGTCGGTGTAGGCTACTTTGGCCTGGGTATCGGTTATGTCGGCGTGGTAGGAATGTGCAAAATAAAAGTGTTGTTGCCGACTCAGCCCGGCAAACAAGTTAATATCTTCGGGCAATCTCACCAGATTCCAGCCCATGTGAGGAATAGTCTGCTCAGGCGGGATTCGAACGACATTACCTGACACCAGGCCTAGGCCCTTGTGGACACCGTACTCGCTGCTTTGGTCGAATAGCATCTGATAACCTACACATATACCTAACAGGGGTTTGCTTGCCATCGCCAATTGTCTCACTAAGTCTGCAACCTGGCCAAGGGCTGTTACGGCGTAGCCGAAAGCCGCTACTCCGGGCAGGACCAAACCCGCGGCTTTTTCCAACACTTTGGGGTCTCTGCTCAGTTGCACGTCGCAGCCTATATGTCGAAAGGCATTGCAAACACTTCTTACGTTACCTACGTTGTAATCAACCACCGCTATCATAAGTCAGATTAAACGACAAAAGCTAAATGCCGTCAAATGAGAATATCTGACAGCGACATTAAGAGGAAATGATTTGCCGACTGCCTTTAACGTGCCTATAATCGTGAGCTAATGATGGTTCCTGGACAATGTGTCGGTTTTTTTGCATTGGTCAACGGAGATTTGAATGTGCGGCATAGTAGCTTACTTGGGAAAGAAGACTGCTCAGCCGATTCTCATTGAGGGCCTGAAGCGTCTTGAGTATCGTGGATACGATTCCGCCGGTGTAGCACTTATGAGCAGCGGGGCAATAAAGATAAAAAAGACAGCCGGCAGAATCAGTGCCCTCGAGCAGATTCTGGACCCGCCCGACGCTTCAGAAATACTGGGCATTGCTCACACTCGCTGGGCCACGCATGGTGAACCGAATACGGTAAATGCGCACCCTCATCTTGACTACACGGGCAAAATCGCAGTAGTGCACAACGGTATCATCGAGAATTACGCCACGCTCAAGACCTGGCTCCAGAGCGAAGACTATGCTTTCATCAGCGAGACCGATACCGAGGTGATCGCAAATTTGATCGGCTATTTCTACGCTAAAGCCTCTGAAGAGGGTAAGTCGAATGGGCAGAACCTGTTTGAATGGGCGGTACAGCAGGCCCTTCAAAAGCTCCACGGCACCTTTGGTCTGGCTATCGTTTGTGTTGATTTCCCTGATATGCTCATAGGCGCCAAACGAGGCAGCTCTCTCATCCTCGGCGTAGGCAACAATGAATATGTCATCGCGTCGGATCCCGCTGCAATTGTCAAGCACACAACCCGCGCTATTTATCTGGCGGACAACGAGATGGTTATCATTACCTCCGATGGTTTCCATACGAAGACGATTGACAATATAACCATTGCCAAAAGTTTGAAAGAGATAGAATTTTCCCTGGACCAGATAGAATTGGGCGGTTTTCACCACTACATGCTCAAGGAAATCAGCGAGCAGCCGGAAGCACTAAGCATTTGTATGGGTGGCAGGATCGACCGGAATAACGGAAGAATAAAACTCGGCGGCATAGGTGATTATCTGCGGGACTTGACCTGTGCCAGACGTTTTATTCTGACGGGCTGCGGCACTGCTTTCCACGCCGGTCTGGTCGGCGAATTCCTTTTTGAACAGTTGGCGAGAATTCCGACCGAAACCGAGTACGCCAGTGAATTTAGATATCGCAACCCCATAATAGATGACGGAACCGTCGTTATAGCAATAAGCCAGTCCGGCGAGACCGCCGACACGCTCGCCGCGGTTGAACAAGCCAAAGAACGAGGCGCAACGGTTCTCGGCATAGTAAACGTGGTCGGCTCAACAATCGCACGAACCACCGACGCCGGAGTATATCTGCACGTAGGGCCGGAAATCGGGGTAGCCAGCACAAAGGCTTTCACCGCTCAATTGGCGGTTTTGACAATGATAGCAATCGAATTAGGCAGGAGGAGGCACATCAGCAGCGACCAGGCAGCCAAATACATCGATGAGCTTGCCGAGATTCCGGATAAAATAAATGCAATTTTGGCACTATCCGACCATATCAAAGAAATCGCATCGGCCAACATCGACAAAGAAAACTGGCTGTTCCTTGGTAGAGGCCCCAATTACCCGGTTGCACTTGAAGGTGCGCTGAAGCTTAAAGAGATTAGTTATATCCACGCGGAAGGTTTGCCGGCTGCAGAAATGAAACACGGCCCCATCGCACTTATCGTTGAAGGCATGCCCGCTGTCTTCGTAGCCGCCGCAGGCCCTCAATACGGCAAGATTATGGGCAATATCGCCGAGGTCAAAGCTCGCGGCGGTAAAATCATCGTCGTTGCAACCGAGGGAGATGAAAATATCAGGCAATATGCCGATCATCTAATAACTATCCCCAACGCTCCGGAGCTTCTGCAGCCGATGCTGACCGTTGTGCCGCTGCAATTATTGGCCTATCATGCCGCGGTATTGCGAGGCCACGATGTCGACAAGCCCCGCAACCTCGCTAAAAGTGTCACCGTCGAATAGAAACTCCGTAACGATGTACCCTAAATCTAAAACAATATGCGTTTTGAGATGGTGCCGGAATCTGCCGCCAAAGAGACTATGTCCGGCTTTTACCCTTATTGAGCTGCTCGTCGTTATCGCTATTATCGCCCTATTGCTTTCAATCCTAACCCCATCGTTGCGAAAAGCCAAATTCACCGCTATGCGCATGACCTGCTCCAGTAACCTCAGGCAGATACACCTCGCCGTGGACATGTACACAGCAGCTTACGACAATACCTTCCCATGCGCCCAGGACCCCGTCTCTATCAAGCCGGCTTACTGGCTCTGGATGGGCCGAGGCTGGCGCTCTTTCGTTCAGCCTTATTTTAGTGAAAAAATAGACGTAAATAATCCTTCGGTTTTACTTTGCCCGCAAGACCGCACCGACCCTGCCAAATATGAATCGACAAGTTATGCGTATTCGATGGCCTTTTACCACAGAGCCGATCAGATTGATTCCATGTCGAATACGAGCGATACCTACACAAATCCCCAGCATTCGATACCACAGCGGTGCGACGCGGTGGCGAAGCCCTGGGGCAAAATCCTAATCGGTGAATGGTGCTGCAACCATTACCCTATAGATGAGGAAAAGGGGTGGTGGAACTGGCAGGGCTGTCGCAATTTTCTCTTTGCCGATGGTCAGGTTCGCTTTCTGCAGGCTGCGCAAATCAGCCCCGCTCGCGATGGTTTGCCTGACGCAAATCTGACCGTTCGCGGCATCAAAGGCACGGATTGCGCTGAATAGCCCGGCTCATTCAGCAATCACGTTCCTGAATCATATCATCCGCGTGTTATTATCCTTGACCTGATTGGACAAATCTGATACGCTATCCTCAGAAAAGTGGTAAGGAGGAATGCGTTATTCCCCCATCGAGCGTACTTGTTCAGAACGCGAGTTTATTGACAAAACATAGAAAATTAGGATGGTCCAAGCTTGACCAGTAACTCAACTCCAAAGCGATGGCTGGCGATCCCTATCGTTGTGATTGCCATGGGGACCAACTCTCCTGCTACCGCAAAAACCATCCACGTTGACGCCAATGCCATGGGTGCAAACAACGGCTCATCCTGGATAAATGCTTACCACTATCTTCAAGATGCCCTCACTGCTGCCGACTCTTCGCCCAAGCCGGTAGAAATCAGAGTTGCTCAGGGTATCTACAAGCCTGACCAAGGTGTCGGCAAGACACCCGGCGACCGCACAGCCAGCTTCTACCCCATGAATGGGGTGACCATCAAGGGTGGTTTCGCAGGTATTGGCAGGCCTGACCCCGACGCTCGTGATGTCAAGCTGTACGAGACTATCCTCAGCGGCGACCTTGATAGCAACGATGTGGGGGATATAAATGATCTATCGAGAAACGAGAACAGCTACCATGTGATAAATGCCTGTTGGAGAGATGAGACGACTGTCTTTGACGGCTTCACAATCAGTGCTGGGAACGCTGCTGCCGATGCGCCCTACGGTGGGGGCGGTGGGATGGTATGCGGGTATGGGAGTCCAACCGTGATTGACTGCACATTCATAGGCAATCGGGCAATTTCGGAAGGGGGTGGCATAAAGGCTTGGGATGGCAGCCGGCCCAAACTCATTAACTGTACGTTTAAGGGAAACTCGGCAGGATACCGGGGAGGGGGGATTGAGTTCTTAGGCAACGCCGCGGGAACGCTCACTAACTGCGTATTCATTGAAAACTGGGCAGGATGGGGCGGGGGGATGTGTAACACAAGGAGCAGCCCGACGCTTACCAACTGCACCTTCACTGACAATTCGGCAGGTGACGGCGCCGGCGGAATGCATAACGAGGACTTTAGCGAGCCGAAGTTGACCAACTGTAGATTTGAGCGCAACTTGGCAACCTTCCACGGCGGCGGGATGTGTAACACCTGGAGCAGCAGCACGATGTTGACTAATTGCTTTTTTGGCGAGAACCGAGCTGGTAGCTACGGTGGCGGCATTGAAAATTACGATAGCAGCCCGATATTGACTAACTGCAACTTTATAAAGAACTCTGCTGGGGAAACGGGGGGTGGAGTGGCTAACGCTGGATGGGGTGGCACGCCAAGCAACCCCACGCTGACTAACTGCCTGTTTGTTGAGAACTTTTCAGAAAGAGAAGGGGCAGGGATCAGCAACATCATAAAGAGCAATCCCTCAGTAAGGAATTGTACATTCAGTGCCAACGTATCGACCATAGGTGCTGGAGCAATAGACTATGGGGCGGAATGTGGTGGCACGGTGACCAATTGTATCTTGTGGGATAATGTGCCTAATGGCTATGAGATAGGTCTCAATACTGACACGCCTCCGGTGGTCACCTACAGCAACGTTCAGGGCGGCTGGCCCGGCGTAGGAAACATTGATTTTGATCCTCTATTTGTAAACCCACTGGCGGAGAACTACCATTTAGGGGCTCGGTCACCTT